>Ga0247611_10000039_pt1 | contig 238365 bp, 226 predicted proteins | sample 177DNAGHGhighgp2_FD_192422 | JGI IMG/M metagenome (GOLD analysis project Ga0247611, IMG submission 192422) | Sheep rumen microbial communities from Palmerston North, Manawatu-Wanganui, New Zealand - 1770 DNA GHGhigh gp2 | ecosystem: Host-associated > Mammals > Digestive system > Stomach >... | reverse complement strand
ACAACTCTATACTCTGCATCTGTTACTTTATATGAAGATGAATACTTAGCAAACTCATCCTCATATCCTGTACATACCAGTGGAACCTCACCATGAATGAGATTCAAATGCTGATTCAAGTGCTGCGCAAACATTATCTTTCTTTGCGCACTACATGCTGGAGTGAAGGGCATCATAAGAGTATTGCCCAACATCTCTTCTGGAACTCGTATTCGTTCCTCTGCTTCTTTAATTCTAGTACTTAAACTCAAATCTGAGAGAGCCATATAAGTACCTCCTTTAATAAAACGATTTCCTTTGCTAGTGTCGAACTCCTTGACACATTCTTATAATATATAAATACTAAAGAGTTTGAAGGGATCACCGAAGTGATCCCTAATCTCTTATGCAGCTTCCTGTTCTCTTATCTTAGACATTATTATAGATGCTGTATCTACAGTGTCTGTAATGTAATCATCTGAAGTATCAGTGATTGTAGTCATCAAGACTTCAATCACATTTTCATAGAATACTTTAGCGAACTCAGGATCTGTGTGCAGTTTCTCTTTAAAGTTTTTCTGAGCAAACTTCATATCAGTATGACCAGTTATATAGAGATATGCTCCAGCTCCTCCTATCTTACCATTATTCTTTAATAGTAAGTATTCAGATAGCTCTTCATCATATCCCATCTCCTGGTTGAATACCAGTGAAGCAACCTTACCAGCTCTATTAGTTCTAGATTTTACAAAGAGTATATCTACTATAGAGCCATTTATGCCAAGGCCTTCATCATCCTTAAGCTTAGATCTATCCTCAAATCTAAGAAGCAGATTAGACAGATATACTATAGCTTCGCCACCTGCAAGCCGTTCACCCTGTTTCAGGTAAGAAACCTGAGATTTAGGCGGAGCATAAGCATTAAGGCTTACATTCTGTGTTATATGGTTTATTACGAAGAGTATTATATTTGCTGCTTTGAGCATCGGTATAATTCTCTTGAAGATAGCAGTATTAGCTTTTGCAGCTGCTGTTGCTGCCATCTGACCAGATAACTCATCTTCTTCAGTATATTTCTCAGGCATAAGCAGAGCTATAGAGTCAAGTATATATACTGTAGGTTCAAGCTTATAGATTCTATTACCCATATCATCACATAAACCTGTATCATACTCATAATCTGCTCTGTTATTGATCTTAAGATCATGTATCATCTTAACTCTTTCATAGAAATTCTCTGCAGTGATGCCTGAGTTTCTGCAGATAAATCTATCTTTAAGCTCTTCTGAGTTAAATCTTGAAAGAGTAGCTCGTCTTGTTGCTGTAAGACCACCTTCTATATTATCCTCAAACACACATGAGGTTTTGAAAGGCCTTACTATATTAGAAGCAGACTGAATACAGAATGTAGTTTTACCACATCCAGATCTACCGATAACCATAACCATACTACCATCTGTAATTCCTACAGAATGATACTTCATATCTTTTGTATTACTTCTAACATGAACCATCGTTCCATTGGCAAAATCAAATGTAAGAAATCCAGTAGAATATCCTACATCAAATTCTGTTTCTGACTTCATTCGAAAGTCTTTAAGTTTAGAGACTGACTCTCTAAACCTCTGTGCTAATAATCCAGCCATTTAATTAGCCTCCTCTGATATATAATGTATTCAATAGTTAGTCATGTTTTCAAATACTACATTCCTATACTCACCTATTATCGACAAAAAATAAAGGTTGGTAACAAGACCAACCTTTATTTTATTCTGCTTTAGTATAGGTGATAATGATTCGGCATAGCTCATAATCTTCTGTATAATCTACGTCATAAGAATTATATTCATATGCCGGATTGTACACTATTACTTTATCACTAGTTTGTTGGACAGTAACAACCTTCTTGTTTATATCATCATTCTTAGATGCATTTATAGTTATTAATATGATTCCAATCCCAATAACTAAGAATGCATAAAATACTCCAATACTGTGGTCAAGCAAAAAATCAGATATATACTCACGCAGCATCTTGATAAAATCCTTCATTTTATTACCTCCTTATGGTATAGGATACTCAGGAATAAGATTGTCCATTACATACTCTAATCTATCAAAGTCAGTAGATAGTTTATGCATAGAGAATCTGACTGATTTAGGATCAGAGTTATGAAGAGTTACAAACTCATTAGAATACATCTTAAGCACAGCTACTATAACATCCACTGGCTGAGTAACAAGTATATCAAGAACTGCAAGCCCTAATAACCCATCGACCTCAATCATATCATACTCTTCATGAGATAACTCATCTGTTACAGTATCAGTCTGAATAGGTGAAAACATTACTGTTGTAAATAGTACACCTATTCTATCAAAGAGTTTTCCATAGATCTTTACTATATCTTCTACCTCTGTTTCAGCATTGAAATAGTTGACCAGGATTACATTAACTCTCTGAATATTGATTCTTTCATTGAATGAAGAATATCTGGCTAGAGATAGCTTGATTGCTAATGACTCTTCTAAGCCTATAGCAAGAAGAGTAGGAATTATATCTCTATTAACTGTCTTAGACATTATTAAGAATAACTCCTTCATGAACTTAGAAGCTCCTGGTAGGGTAAGATAATCATATGCAAGATGGTTGCAATAGGTTCTTAACTCTATAGGGAATGTATCACAAGACTGTAATACTTTTATAAATGTATTCAGAAATCTCTTATCCTGAAAATGCTGCTTATAGATATCACCTACGTTATTGAAGAGATCCTCTAAGATATTATAATACGATGATTTAATGATCTCGTACAACTTAGCATCATCTATTTGGTCAAGCGGTGTAACTTTTAATATATCTTTATTGAAAGCAGGATTGTTTGCAAAATCAAGATGAACAACTTCATCTTCCATCACTGGTTGTAAACCACGTAATTCCATACTAACCTCCTAAAAATATAACACCATGGGCGTAAACCCATGGTGTTTCGCTTATTTATAGTTAAGAGCTTAATATTCGTCAATTGTATTGCCAGCACTTTCTACCAGCTTTACCTTAGACTTAAAGCCTTTCTTCTCTTCAGGAGTAGGTGTAGGAGTAGTCCTCTTGCCAGGGCCTCTTCTACGATCTGTAATATTGAAAGAAGAGTCTTCATCAAGATCTTCCATAGTCTTTACAGAGCCGAAGAATGTATCCTTGGTCTTATCAACTCTCTGAGATTCATTTATATACTTCTTATAGATAGCTTCAACCTCTTCGATCGGAAGCTTCATACCAGAAGCAATAATGCTTACCCATTCTCTATCTCCTTCACACTGAATGTGGTGGAAGATTTCGAAAGGCTGACCAAAATTCTCCTTGATCTTATCAAAGCAAGAAGTAATAATATCAGCCGTTTCAGGCTTAGCATTTATGTACACTGCTATAATGGATGCAGTAGGAGTGAAATCTACAGAATGAGTATTATCGATAGCATCCTGCAGAACCTTAAGCATCTGTTCCTGGTTCTTGATCTTTTCGAGATTGATATTTTCGATATCCATAAAACCAGGTCTTGTTGTAGCCTTATAATGGTCTGTAGAATCTATATTCTGGCTAGACTCTACTATCGGATTGGCCATGTAGATCATCATACGATTAGCAAGCTCTTCATTAGCCTTAAGCTCAGCCTTAAGTCTAGAACCTGTATCTCTGTAGAATTTCTTATTGCTAATAGCTTCAACTACATAAGACTCATCAAGATCCTTAAAGTAGTTTACTGTATTCTTAATACCTCTAGGGTCATCTTCAAATCCATTCAGCATGAAGATATGTACAGGAAGGAATTCGTTCAGCTTCTCAGCCAGAACCACAGAAGCACCAGATCCTGTACCACCCTCAGGTGCAGCAATGATAGTTACACTATCATCATCTGGGAAGAGCAGAGAGGATACATCAAACTTAGTATTCTTAATATACTCTTCCATGAGAGCCTTACCAGCTTCTCTTTCTTTACCGCATCCACCAGATCTTTCATCATCACAGATTATGATGGATATATCTCTATACTCCTCAGGTACATCTCTGAGAGTAGAGTTTATTATGTGAGCGCGATTCTTTGCTATTACTCCAGTCTCGATCAGATTGATCAGAGCTTTCGTACCAGCAGCGCCACATCCTATAACTGTCGTATTCATGTTTAATTTGCCTCCTTGATGATATCGGCTACAACTCTATAGTGCACATTGATCATCTGTTCTGTAATGGTTTCAGCCCAGTATGTGCCACCATTATAACCATTGTAACCGTTTTGATTTATTAATGCTAAAGTTGTATTTCCTTTAGTATAATAATTTTCATAAATCCAGACAGCCCCATCTATAATACCTTTAGATACTTGATCAAACTCAGATAATTCTGAATCTTCATCAACAAATCTAGAAGCCCAATACATAGGATCTGAATCATATGCGCCTATACCATAGTAGTTATGCTTAGCAACAGCAAGTTTAGAATTACCCCAACCGCCTTCCCAAGCAGCTATGCCTAAGATAATCAAGGGATCCATCCCAGTCATTTCCCAGACAGCATAAAAGTCTTTTCCATGACCTTTAAATGTTGTTCCCTTATTTTCCATTATTCTGGGATCCCACCAATCGATAAGTTTATCAAGAACTTCGATCGATGGACAAGTCTCTACGCAGACATCAGAATGTATTGTTACGTACTCTCTAGTTAACCCATTTGGTAAAGGTGTATAAGTAGTATCCACTTCTTCGGAATACATCCCACCATCCTCTACATCAATAGTATAAGACAGAGGATCTGGATCATAGAAATCTTCAGTCTCCTCTTCGTCTTTAAGTTCAAGAGTATGTCTTTGAGAGAATATAGTATCTTCTTCTGATTCTATTGTAATCTCTTCAAAAACTTCTACACTCTCTTGTTTAGTAGTTATCGGATCCACATATGCTGAAACAGCTGCCATCCTTCCATAAGTAACCAGAACTGCTATAGACATGATTACTGATGAAGCAGATAGCAGCACCTGTATGTCTCCGATTTTAAACTTCTTACCCATAATACCTCCTACAATAAAAACCTTGGGTGTGTCATCTGACACACCCATCTACTTATGTGTCGTCTTCATCATTATCTTCTTCCTCAACCTTCTTAGCATCTGCTTCATTGAGGGGTGAAAAACCGAAAGAGCCAGCGACATAGCCCTGCTCAGTTATAACACCTACAGTCTTCTTGTCATCCATTTTGGATCACTCCTTTCATATTATAATGTTGACTGGTATATATTATTCACCAGTAGCATTCTTATAATATACAACCATAACTAGGTTAAATAACGAATATGCAAAACTCAAATATTTCAATTATATATTATAATAGTGAATAGAGAGAATTAATCTATAGCTTCTATAATTCTCTATAATGCTATTCACAAAATTTATCACAAAAATGGAGAAGCTAAAGCGCTAAGGAGGCGCAAAAACTATGTATACATATACCAAAACGAGAAACCGTTGCATCTGCTGTGATGCAGTATTCCAGTCTTATGGGCATAGAGATTACTGTCACAAATGTGCAAAGGAGATAAAGGCTTGCCTGCCGGCAAGCTTAGTGTTAACTCCGTGTGAGAGACACATCCCTGAAAACGAGCTTCGTGCTCGCATTGACGCTGTGATCGATTCCTACAACTCATAATTGTAGGAATCAGAAAAACAAGGGGCTTATGAGGCCCCTTGTTTTTTATACTTCACGTTCAACTCGACGTGTTTTATTTTTATAAGTATGAGGAACCATATAGTCTTCATCGACCAGATTACATCCAAGCTGAGATCCTATAAGATATACACTCATAAGATTCTTAGCCATAGAGTCATCTTTCTCTAAGACTATGTCATCATCATCTACATCACCAAGAGTATTAATATCATTATACATAATATTCTTGGCTCTGATTGCATCAGCTTTAGGCCTAGCAAGCTCCATCATTGTAGCATCAAGACCATGTACTGCAAGAGCTTCAAACTCTCTATCAGAAGTCTGACCACCCTTAGATTCAGATATAAGACGTCCAGTCTTCATATCTCTCTTAGACATATCTGTATGTATAGAGTTCTTCTTTGTAACGAATTGTTTCATCTTCTTTACATTCAGATATATAACCATAGCTTCTCTAGCTTCTACAGCAACTCCATCAGAGTTTTTATATAAGTAAGGAAGATTAAGTTTTTCAATCATCGGAACGTTTAATATCTTAAGTGCTTTTTTAATCTCAGTCATAGACGGCTCTATTTTGAAGAGTCTGGTTTGGAATCTATATGGTAAATCACGTGAAATGAATTTTAACCACTCCTCGTCAGACATACCAGCAAAAAGATTTTTATAGAATTCAGAGTTAGTTCCAGAAGGATCTAAAGCATCCATTACTTCATATACAAGAGCTTCTGACTCTTTTCTTTTAAGTTTCTTCTCAGCCATCTATATCACCCCTTTGCAGCCTGCTGTATTACAAGAGTAAAGTAAGTAAGAATAGCTTTATTATAAGATATCTTAGTTACAGTTCTCTTTTTACGTTTTCTATATGCAGGAGAGTTTGCATCAAGCCAGTGCTCAATGATATCTCTTTTTCTTATCTCATTTTTATCTTTACTATTAGGCTTAGGTCTAAGGGTAAAGGTAATGAAGTCTATATCTCTTACATCTTTATTTTTTGACTGTACCATGTAAGAGGCTACTATAATACGTATCAACTCTATCATCTCATCTACATTATCTGTATTCTTGATGATAGTTTCTATGATACTCTTAATTTCTTCAGTCTTGACATCAGTATTAGATGCCATCTTGCAGAACTTATAATCTACATCATTAGATGTGATATAATCTATAGCTTTATTGGTAACTGTTTCAGCCTTCAGAGAATCATTATCTGCAATTCTGAAGTTACCCTCATCATCAGCCATATCAGAGTCATAAGTAATATAATTAGCATTATTATCATTATATGCTTTATAGTAAGCATTAGCGATATTCTTCATAAAGGATTTTATTCTTACATGAAGCTGCTGTATAAGATATACATAATCTTCATCTGTAGTAGATCCTTTAAGCATATCGTCACCATAAGTCTCTATCCAAGTAAGTGTTATAGCTTTAACAGCTCCAATTACAGAACCTTCTTTTGCTATATTATACTTATCAGATAACTGAGTATTTATTACATACTCCATTACATGAGGTGCAGGAGTGGTGGTAGGAAAACTACCAAAATTAATAGAAGGATAGTAGTTTCCAGAGAATGATAAATAGAGCATAGAAAGTTCAAGCTCTTTCTTCATCTTCTTCTGGAAGAAGTATTTGATAATACACATCATCAATACTGTAACACTATTCTTAGCAGCTCTAGGATTAAAGTTAGGAATCTTATAGTAGTAGGTATGCGATATTGCAGCCATAATCTCTCTATCAGATATTCCTACAGCTTTAAAGAGCTCATCTTCATCTTCTTTTCCATATGCTATTCTTTCTCCAACTATAGGAGAATAGAGATCTTTATTCCTCTTCTCAAAGAACTTAGACAGCATATTCTTATATTTAGTGGTATTCTTAGATATCAGAGTTGATACTTTAGGATATAACTCTTTATCGATAGCAGAAGTATCAGCAACATTAGCCATCATTATACCTCCATACAAAGTTAGTATTACAAGGATGTTGAGGTTCAAAACATTATAGTAAAAATTAAATTCGAAAGTGGTGACATTAATGGCCTTATATCCTATTCATGAAGCATATTTTGGCAAAACGCCTGAAATATTAGCTTTAGCAGATCAATTTTCAAAGTTTAGAAGAAAATATGTAACTGGAAGCATATTCAAATACAGCCCAACTATAAATACTGATGAAGACCTCATCAAGTTCAATAGAATGATGGAGGATACATTCGGTTTTCAGGTATTTGAATTATATATAATAAATTCAACTCAGGTTAATGCATATACTCATGGTATGACAGAGACTCGTTTTGAAAAGGTCTCTAAAGCATTAATTAGAACCAAAGATGGAATCAAATATGATACAAAATATGGTTTCTGTTGCTTAACTTGTATTTATACAGGATTACTGCTAAATAATGAATATACAGATGATGAAATATTTGCAATAATTTTACATGAGATAGGGCATAATTTCCAGGAATCATTAGTAAAAGATATTAAAGATCTTAATATATTATCTTATGTATTTTCTTTTATCACTGCTATTATAAATGCCTTTAAAGGAGATTTTAATGAATTAGTCAAACTTACAGGAGATAGTCTGGTAGGAAGATATATTAAAAATATTAGAGCTGCTGGTGCAAAGTTTACAAGAAACAAAGGAGCAGCTTCTTCTATAATAAATTATTTTGCAACATTTAAAAATGTACTTAGTGACACTTTTCTTAGTGTTGGCCAAGTATTGATAGGATTAGTTCCATTCAGTGGTCTATTGTTATCTCTTATTGATTTACCTACACGGATTATAAATACAGTGTTTAATCTTCCTAGACATGTATCTAATGTAGCTGGAGAATATCTTGCAGACTCTTTTGCTGTAATGTATGGATATGGTCCTGAAACTGCATCTGCTCAGAGAAAAATAAATAATGCAACGACTGGTTTTGCAGATGAAGCTGTTCAGAAAACTAAAGTGCTTAATGCTATATATCAATTCAATCTTGTTCCAATATTAGCCACAGCTTCTATGTTTGATGAGCATCCGTCAAGCTTAGCAAGAGTGAAAAATACTGTTGATTCTTTGGAAAAAGAGTTACAGAATGAGAATCTTGATCCTAAAATGAAAAAGAAAATCATAGAGGATGCAAAGAAGTGTAAGAAAGAATTTGATGAATTCTATAAGCAAGCTTCTTCTCTTAATCCTGAACAGAAGAAAGTCATATATAATGGTTCCAAGCTTTAATGTATGATGCTACTGGAAGTGATAATAAGCAGTGGATTAAGAATATGATTGATGTAAATAGGTCTGCAGACAGAGCAATAGATAAAGCAAAACTTCCTGTTAATGATATAAAATTCAGATAAAAATAAATAGGGTAGGCGTAAAGCCTACCCATATTTTATACTTCAAGTAAGGTTTCAAGCCCATTTGTACTTGCATCAGATTTAATATTTACATCCTGTTTAGTAATAGGTTTATCTGTTCCAGCTTTATTCCAAAGCTGATCATTACTTAATTCAGAAGATGTATATACACATCCACCATGTGGAGCAGTAAGTACACCACTAACAGTGTTATATGCTGCTGCATTTTTAAATGCTTCTTTAGAATCTTTAACTCTTTTATATTCAGCAGAAAAGTCATTTATAGGAATCTCAACGTTCTTCAAGTTCTTATCGTCATCTTTATTTATATAGCATTCAAAAATGACAAATACATCATCTTTGGATACATTGATTAAGATTGGTTCTATGAAAAGATCATAAAGATTCTTTAAGTAATGTGCATCATATATCTCGGCAAATACACTCTTCTCATTTATATGGGCTATATAACCAATTGTATGAGTAGGATCTGCTACTACTATATTATTCTTTATTGTTATATTAGTATCAGGTTTGAGAATAGCCATCTTTATATTCTCATTGAGCTGTTTTCTCATATCCTCAGTTAATACATTAGGATTGATAGGAATCTCTACTGTAACATTAATCACTTCTATTGTGTCTCCGCTTAATAATTCTAACCTCATTTGTTTACCTCCACTCTTACTGCTTCAATTCTTATAATCTTCTCTACCATATATCCTTCCTCAGTCTCATTGGTTAGAGTACAGATTCTAGCTTTAAGATTATTTCCTCCGTATTTTTCAAAGAAACCCTTGTCAATCACATTGACAAGGATATCTGATGGTCTGATAGCAACTATCTCAGCAATGATATCAGACGTTCTATTTATATAAAAGTCTGCAGAGTCTTCATCGCGCTTTGCAGATACTTTAAACAAGAATGCAGTTTTATTCATCCTATGGGATGCCAAATATTCCTTGAGCTTCTCCTCAAGGTTTAGATATTTCTTATCACTAGTTAAGCTAGGTTTTTCACCAGCTTTGATAAGTCTAGGTATTGATAATAGTGTCATCATCATTTCCTCGCTCTGGTCTTAGATCTAATTCTATTCTTTTAATAGAAGCAACTCTAACACCATATTCCATATCGCTATTTTTACATATAGATACTACTCGTATTACTGCAGTATCTATATTTTCTAATATAAAGTTGCAGGCATCATTGTTTTCTACATCTACAAGAAAACTTGTAACATCAAAATCTAATACTTTTCCTATAACTTCTCGTTTACCAGCTGCATGTCCTATTAAATGAGAATTTACAAATAATGGTACTCTATTTTTACCATAAATGTATTTGTATAACATTTCATGCATATTATTATACGGCTCCCCATGGGGAGCCGTAGATTTAGCTGGAAATAGTCTAGGTATTGTCATTAGCATATAATCATCCTCTAAACTTTTTATTTCCGGCAAAGTCTTCAAGATTATTCTCAAATACTTGCTTAGCCCATTCAGATCTCCAAAGTCTAGTTCTTCTTATTAATTGTAATCCTCTTATAGATTTGATAGAATACTTATTCTTTGGCAACTCTGAACCAGTTACAATAAATTTGATATATGGAGACTTCATCTTTCTTATCTTACTAAAGTATCTAGAATCTATCAGGCACTCTACGAAGTCATCATGAATAGAGATTACATAACCAACTCTATTCTTAGGATCGACAGGGTCTGACCATTTAGATACCTTATAAATATAGAATGCGTCCATATCTTTACAATCATTTGTCATATCAGATAGGATATAATCAAGTCCATAGATTCCAAGTCTTGGTAGAGTCTCTTTAGGATTCATTCTTGGAACCATTTTATCTACCAGATGAAGCTTCTGAAGATGTTCATCTATTGGTATTATTATATAAGAGAATATATCATCTTTCATCCAAGTACCATAAGTAATTAGATAATTCTTATTGGAAACAGTGTCTATAAGATTCTTATCCTCTGTCTCGATTGCTATCTCATCTTTAGTAGATAATTCGGCGGACATTGTGCCAGCCTTCTTACCATTGAAATGAACTACATCTGTTAATAGTGAGGGTGGGAAATTTTCTCCAGAGGTGTTCCAGAGATACTGTAATTTGTCTGTGAAATTACAATATGGTATCTTAATAATCATAATACTATCCTCCTTTACGTTAAATTTGGACTACATTTACTCTAATGTTGACCAACATTAAACGTCGATAGTATCGTTGATTTTATCTAGTATACACTACTAGAAAGGTCTTATGATTCTGTTTACTCTCACAAATAGATACTGTAGTATATTCACTTAAGTCATATCCAAGATCATCTGCTGTCTTTCCGAGCTTGATTGTTATAAACATATGAGATACGTCAAAGTTAAAATTTACAAGAGTTCCAAGTTTCTTAGTAAGTCCATTAACTTTTACACTTTTATCTATAATACTATAGTCTGAATTAGACTCTATCCATTTTATAAGATCTTTATGAAAAGTATTCTGCTCTAACACTAAAGTCTTATTCTTTAACCAATCTTTCTTTGCTGGCATACTAATACCTCCAAAAAGATAAAAGGGGGAGATGAACTCCCCCTTTCTTAAATGCTCTTAGGATCTCTAAGAATATTAGCCTTCAGAACAGTTGTACCTTTTATCATTTTAGTACCAGGACTAATACTAGATCCAATCGGTATATCTGTTACAGGTATCTCAAGCTTCTCTTCAGGAGTTATGATTCTGATTATATCTTTCTCATTAACCCCACAGATATACTTGATACTATCTGTCTTCTTAAGTTTGATCACAGAGCTTCCTGCTTTATATCTTCCAGTATAAGGAAGAGCTGCAGGTGAGAATCTGTTAGCAAATCCATTAGTAGTTATTACTATTATATCAGTCATATCAGGGGTTATAACTGACAAGCCATCTACTAATGTATCACTACTTATACTCTTTACTCCTCTTGCCTGTCTAAGCATCTTAGGAATATCATTCATACTAAATCTAAGAGCTTTATGATTGCTATAGACTACTACTTCAAATCCATCAGGGATTATCATAGTATCTATTACAGAATCACCAGGATCAAGCTTGCTATATGCTAAACCACTCAGCGGTACTGCAAGGAAATCTTCAAGATCCATCTTCTTAATGAATCCCATTCTAGTCAGTACCACTAAGCTATGCTTACATAACTGCTCAGATAATTCTTTTACCATAGGCTCATACATTACAGTGCTGATATTAGATGTAATATTCTTAGACAGAATTCTTATATCAGTACCATTAGAGTTCTTATCGGTAAAAGGTATCTTATGAACAGGTAACTTAAACACCTTACCTAGCTCATCGAAGATCAGGATATTCTCAGCATTGTCTACCTTAAGCATTAACTTAGGAGCTGTACCTCTGAAATATCCTACAGGATCGTTCAATGGAACCTTCTTGATAAAGTTATTATCAGTAATGATAATCTTAAACTCGCCGCTAGGTATATCAGAAGCTTCAGATTCTGATATAATCTTACAGCATCTAGGACTACCATACTTATTCTTTACCTCTAAGAGTTCACTTTCGATCTCCTGATCTATAAGTTTATCATCATTGATCATCTTAAACATGAACTCTTCTTTAGGCTTAAGATCTGCAAGCTCATCAATATATGCTTGCAGTCTAGCTTTAGATAATGAAGCAAGATTAGATCTAAGAATATATTTAGCCTGGACATCTGTGATCTTAAGTTTCTTAATCAGATATTCCATAATATACTCTTCGTTCTTAGTCTGTTTCTTTATCATATCTATTACATTATCGATCTCTCCAGACTGCATCAGTTTAATGAATGGCTCTATCTGATGTATTCTAGTCTGTACAGCCTGAAGTCTGTTGCAATACATTCTAAACTTAGTTATTCTTCTGAACTCGATGAATGCCTGGAGATATGATTTATAAGACATTCTCATCGGCTGAATTCCATCAAGAACTTCGAAGTTAACTCTACAGTTCTGTTGCATATCTGTATTCTTATAGATTACTTCTCGTACAAAGTTAGGATCAGTACCTTTCTTTAATACGATATAGTACTCAAGATGGTCCTTATTAGAAGCGTCTTCGAGAGACTCTATCTGAACCAGCTTATTAGCTTTTACAAGCTCTTCTATCTTATCTATGATAGACCCGAGGAATATCAGATTAGGTACAGATCTTATTATAAGACAAGGCTTATCTCTTCTTGTACCTATATCTATAACCCCTCTTACCGTATAATATCCAAATCCTTTATTAGAGATAGATTTGAAATCTGTATTTACTATCTCACAAGGCTGGCAATGATCAGGAATCAATACCACCTGAGCATTCGGATTATGAAGAAGCTTTATTGTAGCATCGATTACTTCATTAGGATTATGTGAAGGTATCTCTACCTTCATTCCTAAACCAATTGCAAAGCTACCGTTTATAAGTAACAACGGTACTCTACAAGGTAAGAACTGAGGTTCTTTAATCTTGTTATCATAGTTAGGATCCCAGTCAACAGCTTCATCACATTCTTTGAGTTCTGCTATGACATTCTCCATTGCAAAGTCTGATAAACAAACCTCTGTATATCTTGATGCTGATGCAGGATCACCATATGCGGATCCAAATCCACCTTTACCTCTAAGCAAAGGTATCTTACATTCAAACCAATTTATCATCGGCTTCATTGCATCATATACTGCTACATCTCCATGTGGATGTAATCTCTTAAGCACATCACCTACTACTGCCATACTTTTTACTTTAGTAGACCAGCTTACCGCTTTAGAGAACTTAAATGCACCATAGAGTATTCTTCTCTGAACAGGTTTTAACCCATCCCTGTATTCAGGAGTAACTCTCTTTCTACTTATATAGACTGCATAGATTGAATAGTCTGTCTTAAACTGTTCAAACGTATTGCGGTCTACTATCTTTTCTGCCATTGTGCTACCTCCCATTAGAGTTGTCTGTCTATAATTTCTCCATTACCACAGACAAATCTATACCTTTCTTCTTTGTTGTCATAGTTTTCAAACCATACTACTCGACCATTACGATGTATAATAACACCATTAGTCTCATCAGTCCAGTCAAACTTCTGACCATTTATACATATATACTTACAAGGTTCACCTTGGCCTTGCGATACAAGTATAATGAAGATATTCATATTGATATTATTGATCACATAGTATCTATCAGGATATCTTCTATAATCAAGATCTTCTACAGTTATGCCATCAAGACATAACTCTTTATTAGGATCTCCACCTTGTCCTCTTACCATATTTATAAAGTATTCGAGCAGTGGAGCTCCAGCAGGAAAATTAAGATTCTTATCAATCGCTGGCATTGTTTTTGTCCTCACTTTCCATATTTATTTTTATGAATGCTATACTATCTATAATTGTATTGTCTAGATAATCAGATAATACTAATGTATCCTGATAGAAACTAGCAGTGACATTCTTAAGAGGTTTATTATACTCATTATCTGCAATAGTGTCTATAATAGTTATATAACAAGGAGTATCTGTATAAGTTATGCATACCATATACTTATTACCTTTAGCCTTTTTCATATCATCAGATGCGGAAATCACTCTAAATGGCTTATCAGGATGAGTAACTTCAGCATATTGTATATTAAAATTTTCTACCATATCATATATGCGGTTTGTCTTTGATAACTTTTCAAATTTAGCCATGATTCTATACTCCTTTAAAATGATTAATATATAGTTTTTGAATCACTATATTTCCACATCTATAGTATATAATCAATACAAAAAATAACCAGCAGGCCGAAACCTGCTGGTGTATGTTGTTAGTTATTCTGTGTTTCTTCAGTAGAAGAAGTAGCAGAACTATCATCATTCATGATCTCGAAGCTTATAATCACTTCTACTTCACCAGAACGATTGGTCCTTACTTTAGGCCATACATAAGGGCATGTAAGTTTCTCGATTGAAGGTACATTCTTCGGGAAGATTGTACAAGTCAGATATACCTCTGTACCCTCTTTAGATTCTTTAGCCTCAACTGAATTTACATAGCCGACATTTGTAGTGCCAGTCTTATTCTGATCTTCAAAGACCAGATCCTTAGCGCAGCTGATAGGGAAAGAGATTTTCTCCCACGGCACACTCTTAAGAAGTGCTACAAGAGTCTCTGTATCATACTGCCTATCTCCCTGCGTCCCAGACATATCCATCGGATATGTTATTGTAAAGGTCTTAGGCTTTTCCTTTTTGACGAACTTTTTGCCGTTATTGTTGTTTGTTTTCTGAAATCCCATCTCAGATTCCTCCTACAATATAATTAATTTATTTAAACGACGTACAAACGTGTTCTAATGAATAGTTATGTGCATCGTTATAATTAAAACCCCTTAAGCTTCAGACTTCCTTTGAATAAGAGAGTATCAGATGTGAATCCTGCAGCACCTGTATGACCGCCACCTCCATACATTTTGGCTATAGCCGCACAGTTGATATTAGGATCTTTGAGGTTCGAGTATAATGAATATACGAACCTTTCACCATCGAATGCCCAGGCTACTACGATCGGATACTCATCATATGCTGCACCAAAGACATCTGAATTTGTCTTATATGAGAGTACTGCACAAGGGTATGTTTTCCCATTCTCATCTGTTATAGTACTCTGATACATATATGAGTCTCTGTAGCGCTTATTATTAGATGCTACATATTCCATAATAGCTCTGCCTTTTTCAACAAAGCCTTCAGTTTCTGTATCATCAGCAAGCATATCACTCCATACCCCATCAGTAGGATCTGTAAGATTGGTGGATGCATAGAATGCCGTGTTAGCCATCTTTGATTCAGGGTAGTTGTGCACCCAGCGATCATAGTCATCTATATAGGTAATTATATCAGGATAATCATTACCGATAAGATGATCATAAGCTAGCCAGGCGCCTGATCTGTTTATATCGAGTATCTTCTCAAGTTGTCCTGACTCTTCTGCTTCTCTCAGAACGCTGAGTTCAGGATAGTTGATATAATCTTTCCAGGCTTCGATAGAGGTTACATGATGATCAATATATACAACCTTGCAGTTATATTTAGAGATCATCTTCTGAACTTCCTTGAGGCTATCAAGAGTTGTCAGTGACAGATCAACGATATAGATGATATTAGTATCATCATCTTCATCGAATTCATCAATCCTATCGCACTTAACGAGTTTATCATTATAGTTGACAGGAATAAATGATATCGACTTGAATTCATCTTCCTTGATTAAGTGGCTGTTATAAATAACAGCCGCTGAACCATACCCATCGAAATCTGTATGGTGAAAGACTGCTATATTCATATTAGACCTCCTTTATCTCATTGCCATCATCATCGATCTGGCATACTTTGAGGACAGATGTGAAGGATGCTTTGAACTTCTTCTTCATCATATCCTCACCCTTTTCCTCAGCCTTACGACGTCCATTTGCCTTTACCTCTATGGTAACTACTTTCTGAGCATCGTGGTTGAGTTGTCCGTAGATCTTCCATTTTTTAACAGCCATTTTTTACCTCCTGAAAATTTATCAGCATCAGGAGTTATCCTGATGCTGAATTGTTGCTTATTCTTCTTCCTCGGATACAGTAGTATTAGTATCCTCGACCTTATAGGGAGCTTCCTTCTTATCCATGAAGAGCTCGTCAAATACGCTTACAGGAAGTACAAGTTCCATATAATCATATATAGCCCCTATACCGTCCTGCCTTGCTTTCTTCTGAGAAGTGCTGCTTTTGTCTTTTGTGGGAGTATGAGCCATCACCCCTATTATTTCACCACAGAGGTATGCTACTACTACATAAGGACAATCTAATTTGATTGCCTTTTCAAAATTATCCCTTACATGCTCGCAGGATGATTTGGGCAGTCCTGAGGTATCGATAAGATTCCTTATTTTACTTGCATATTCTGCCTGATTTTTAATATTATCAGACAAGCCTTCGATAGCAGTCCAGATTTCTTCTTCTGTGTCATTCGTATAGAGATCATAATTACTTTCTTTGTAGAGATAATCCATGATTCTCTCTTTTTCGGTTCTATCATGATAACCAAGAACTTCGAGCGAATCATCGAACTTAGCCATCAATGAGTATACATTTTTTAAATTAGGATAAGCCATAAGTATTCCTCCTTTTAATTTAATGTCTTTAACCTAATACATCATTATAATATGCAACTCAAAATAATAAGATTTACAAAAAAGAAAACAGGTGGTAGAAACCACCTGTTTATATCTATCACTTAATCAGTCCTATATGAAATGCTACCAGAAAGAATTCAACAATATTTAATGCTACTACAAAGATAGAGAAACCATAAAGCTTTACTAACTCTTTACCTGTCTTTTTATCTATAGCATTGATAGCCTGAAGCTGTGTATTATCACATTCTTTCATATATGCCATCTGATTAACGATCTCAGTCAAACTATCCTGCTGCTTTTCAACCACATTCAGAAGTGATTCTATATTCTCACCCTGATCGTGAATGACATTTCCAGCAGACTCCATAAGTTTAATAGTCTCACTGAGCTGTTTCTGAGTCTTTGTAAGATTAGTATTAACCTTATTGATCTTATTATAGATCTTCTGATTTGTAGCATCCTGCTTTTTAATCTGTTCTATGAAATCAGTAGCCTCTACTCCAGTACCTACAAGTGTTACAGGATTTGATTCAATATAAAAGCCAGTTGTTTGCTGTTCATCCATAGTTGTTCTCCTTTATCCAAGCACATCTTCCTTAGTAACTTTTACGTCCTTCAGAAGTTCGGATCTGTTACCATCAATGAATCTAATCTGTTCGATCTCTTTCTTGATATTCTCTACAGTATATCTAATCAGAGTTCTATTAGATCCAGGGTACAGGGTTGATTCTGATAACTGGTCAGGGTCCATCTCACCAAGACCTTTATTACGTTCTATATGAGGAGGCTTTGTAGTATCAAATGCTTTAAGCAATCCATACAAAGAAACCATCTGCCCATTCATAATAAAGTAGTTTGGCGAATGTTTGATAGCCTGCAGTATAGATCCACAGAAACTAAGTAAACGATCATCAAGGAAGATATTATCCATAAGACCATTTACTATACCAGATATGATAACTGTATTACCATTCTTAGATACAGTTACAAATCTATAGAGCTTTTCAATATAAGCTTTAAACTTATTGAAAGGCATATCCTTATTAATAAGGACGATCTCTAAGAGAACAGGATCTATTGCAAAGGTTGTTGCAGTATTCTCCAGAGTTTCTACATAATACATATTATCTCTGAGTACTCTAGAAAGCTGTGCATAAGGTAACTGCTTTCCATTTACATCACAGATTACATTGTTCTTCATGAACTCTTTCTGTACATAATCGATGTAGTCCTTCATATCAGTGAAGTATACATTCTTACCATTCTTAGTCATATTATACAGAGGCGGAACTGCTCCATATAATCTTCCAGAGGCTACTAATGGTTCACAATAAAGCAAGAATAAGCGGAGAAGTAATGATCTAATGTGATTGCCGTCCAACATTGTTGGTTAGACTATATCATCATCTCATAGAGATGTCTCCCATTTCGAACCTTTCGGCCCTACGTTTTTCAACTAGTCGTTGAACCTTATCCTTAGCGGATCTTGGCTGCTGATCAGTACATTATAAAGTACTTAGAGTTACTATCCTCATATACTATCTTGATTAGTTCTTTCCGACTTTCGTCACATTCACACTTGCCTTTTCAAGCTATGTTGTAGTCAATCAAGCATTAGACACTTCCAGCAGTTAAAGAGATTTTTCAACGAGGATCGCTCCCCGAAGCCCCAACGGTCTAGGGTCTGCATCACACATCATTACTACCTTTTCAAACTTACATTTATTGATATCAAAAGATCTACCATATCCAGCATCCAAGATATTAAGAATAGCACTTACTTCTTCATTCTGTAAGAACTTATCTCTTGGAGTTGTTATAGCATTAGATATTTTTCCTCTTATAGGGAATATACCTTGCCTCTCAGGATCTCTACCTAATCTGGCAGGACCAAGAGCTGAATCTCCCTCAACTATAAAGAGTTCAAGATTCTTTTTACCATTCGGTTTTACATACTTCTTAGGTAATCCACCAATTACACTAGTAGCATACTTAGTAGAGAGTTTTACTCTACCTTCTTCAGACTTACTTCTAACCTCTGCAATATCTTTGAAATACTGACAGAGTTTCTTTAAGTCGTTCGGATTAGTCTTAGCCCAGTTATCAAGTTCTTTAGTAACCAATCCTGATACGAAAGGCACCATTTCAGGAACATAGAGAACTTCTTTTGACTGACCTGTATAAGACGCTTTAAGACAGAATGCTGATATACTTGCTTTGAGTCCAGCCTTTATATCAGAATTCATTACAGTGAGAGGTTTCTTAGACTTCTGTCCAGCAAGGAATATATTATTCATATACTTACGGAAGAAGTTACATACACCATTAAGAAGACCTTCTATATGAGATCCTCCTACAGTAGGACATGTATTACATAATCCTATAATTTCTTCATCTGTAAAAGTCATTGTACTATCATAAGTCAATGCTATATCTGCCTTGAAATATCCAGTATCAGCGCTCATTAAGATTGGCTTAATGAGAGGAGACTGAGTCATATTATACAAGTGATGCATTATACCATCAGTATTAGTCAAAGATTCTTTATGAAGTTTACCATTCTTATCAATGAACTCCATAAATATATTCAGACCTATTCTGGTTGCAGGCATAATGACTTCTATAAGTTTATATACATCTAACCAAGTTATAGTCAACTGACCTATAACATCCTGGTTAGGTACGAAGCTTATAATTGTACCTTGTTTACCTTCAGAATTAGGAATAGGAACTTCTCCCTTCTTCCACATATGTCCTTCAATAAACTCAGCATGTCTTCCTTTCCCAAGAACAAATGTATCTACAGTAAATGTATGTGACAGCATATTAACTAAGCTACCACCTTGACCATTCTTACCTGCAGAATACTCACCTGGCTTTTTATTATAATTTGAGGACGAGTGAAGTTTTCCAAATAATGTATCGATCATTCCTTCAGGAATTCCTCGACCAGAATCTTGGACAGTAACTCTCAGATCACGTTCATCAAACCATACATAAACGTTTCTACTACTAGAAAAACCTTTCATATCTTCATCAAATGAGTTCTGAATGATCTCTCTAGTCATAGTCAAAAAGGCGGGGTTTCCAAGTGCCCCAATATAGACATCTGCTATTTGACGCACTGCTTGGACAGGGTCATCTATAGAAACTATAGAGTTTCCATAATTTTTTATCTCTTCCTCTAGTGTTGTATTTGTTATGTCTGTCTTCCTAGACACGCATATCCACTCCTTTCGATTACTGTAAAGTTGCCATTCCTGTGGCTATTCATTTTCAGTTATCTGGTGAGATAAAATTTAGTTGTATTTGATAAAAGATAAAGAGATGGGCGAACCCATCTCTTTATTCTTATCTATGCGATTATACGTTGAACATCTTCTCATTTACCGCATCAGCTGCAGGTGCAGGAACACCCTGAGCATTCAGAGGCGGATGAGCTGTAGGAGCTGCCTGAGGAGCCGGAGCCGGCTGAGCTACAGGTGCTACAGGCTGCTGAGGCTGTACATTGTACGGAGTCTGCTGAGGAGCTGTAGGCACATTATATCCAAACGGATTTACACCTGCAGCTGCAGGATCATACATAGGAGCCTGAACAGGCTGCTGAGGCATCATAACAGGATTCATCGCATAGCCATTAGGCTGAGGAACAAACCCCTGCTGAGGATAACCTATCGGGTTCGGGAAAGCAGGCTGTCCATAATAAGGATTCTGCTGTACCATACCCTGCTGAGGATATCCATAAGCACCATATCCCATACCTACCATAGGATTCATGATATTGCCGAGCATACCAAATCCATAGGGCTGATTAACTTCAGACATTCTGTGCATATCCTGTACAGAGTTGAAGTTCTTTGTAGCCAGTGCATAGACTTTCGGAAGTCTCTGTATAAGGGGAAGTATGGTGAAGAGTTCTCTTGCTACATCGTCCGGAACATCGAGCCAATATGTCTTGATGGTCTGGATTATGTTTGTGATGAGTTCTACTGCACCTTCTACGGCTGCCTGATCACCATTGGTAAGATCAAAGGTTTCACCGCAGATCGAGCAAGTTACCCTTTCAGGGTTAGCAGGATCTTCGTTGTAGAGGCAGATCGAGTTACCCTGCTTGTGGGTGCAAATTGCTTTTGCTACCTCAAGAGGAGTTACTACAAGCGAAAGCTTATCAGTTCTCTTCTTGAGAAGTTCCAGCTGCTCCTTAGTAAGCGGATTGCTCAGAGTTACAGGCTGCTGCTGAGTAGGCTGCATACTGTAATACTGGTTGCCACCAAAGGGCTGCTGATAAAAGTTGTTGTTATACATGGTTCGTTTCCTCCTATTGGATTAATATTATTGGTCTTTTAACCATACTTATAGTATATGATTATAAGTATGTTTAACTTATAATATTTTGCAATTATTTTTAATTGCAAATCGGGGTATTAAAACTCATGCATAATCGCATGAGTTTTAATGTGTTTAGGTAAGTGAATTAGTTATCTTCATCAGAGTCGATAACTCCATCACCAGTACCTGATATTGTAGTACTACCTTCAGTGGTATCATCCAGATCATCAAGATCTGCTCCATCACCACTTACAGTTCCAGTACCTGCACCAGCATCAGATGTAGTATCATCAAGGTCATCAAGATCTGTACCACCACCATCTACTGTACCTGTTCCAGCACCAGTATCGGATGTAGTATCATCAAGGTCTGTACCTCCACCACTTACAGTTCCAGCACCTGCACCAGTATCTTCTGTTGTAGTAGGTTCTGTTTTAGGAGTTCTTCTATCCTCATAAGTCTTTTCAGGCTCTACAGGATGTACAGGATCTTTCAGTGTGTTCTTAACCTGTGCCTGATGAGCAGCAAGCTTTTCGCTATACAGTTCATCAAGATTGGTAAGAGATGACATATCTGTTATCACCGGATTCACCTCCAAAGTATTTTCCTCAGGCGGTATATATGGTGTAGCCTTCTCATTAGAGTAATGACCAGTAGCCACGTCCACCTTCTTAAGGATGTCAGGATTTCTATCCTTAGCTGCTACATAAGTATTCATATCTGTAAGGTTGAAGAGCATGTCCATCATTCTTTCTACTGACTCTGCATTGGTCTTACCATCAGATACAAAACTATCAAGCAGTGTTTTAAAGTCCTCAGAACCATAAGTGCTTTCCATCTTTACGATATTATCATAAGAGATGGCAATCATTGTAGCAGGTTCTGATACATTAGTTTCTCTGTTCTGATTTGCACCAGCAGAGTATAATATAGAATTAGCATCATCCCACATGACAAGATTAGTTCTCTCATCTATCATGTAGTTTTCATCGCTTCGTATAATAAGGGGGCGATTCTTCCCCATCTTCAGCTTCTTCCTGAGAGCGATTACTATGTCTTTTTCCATCAGGCTTTCCTCCTAAGATTTGTTGTAGCATAATACAGTACTTGGGATTAAGCTTTAAAACAGTTATACCGTAGTGTGTATGCTCCGATACTACAATACAAAACTTGTCATAAAGTATTGGATAATACCCAGGTCTGATTAATCTCTTCATATACTTATAGAGGTCGGGTTTACTTTTCAAATCTTTCAGTCGAAGGCCTTTATACCAGGCCTTCTCCAGGAAAGATTTAAATCCTTGCTTATTAAAGCCTAAGCGCTTCCGCCTCTTATTAAGATGTGAAGTCACTTTTAGCTTCATTTTTTGCATTTGCTCAGATTACGTACTTATAGGGAGCAAGCTGACTTACAAGAGTATAGAGGTACTGAAGATTTCCAGTATCTTTAATCCCGTGTAATGCCTGATAGATATAAGAGAATGCGCTCAGACTGTTAGATATATTTCTATATACAGCCTGGAAGCTCTGATCGTTAGCAGTGTTAGGATTCTCTCTTACAGAGGCATTAAGACCTTCGTAGAGATACTTATAAAACACCTGTTTAGAATTAGCTGCTATAATACAATTATCAAGGAACTGAGGATCAAGGAAGTATCCACCTTCAGTAGATATATTTATATTACCTCTGGCGAGATCTCCGAATACCTTAACAGCGCCTTTCTGAGCTTCATCAGCTCTGATAGAATGAATGAAGTCTGAACCATATCTTTCGATCTGCTGTTCAAACCAATTCTTTCTCTTCTTGCCACCATTTTTCTGTCCCATGGTGTATCATCCTTTCTTAAACATCTTTTTCTTCCATACCTATATGGGTAAATGGATTGACTACTTTTGGTCTTTCATTAGTGGAGTCTTCTGTCTGCTCAATAAGAGTCGGCAGAATACCATCTTCAGTCTTGTTAGAACTTTCTTCGTAACCGACATTATAGTCTTCGATATCGAAGCTAGAGTCTTTTTCAAAGAAATCATTATCCTGACAATACTTCATAAACTCATAGACAGTTACAGCTTTTTCTATAGCTATACCTTCTACTAAGACAAATGATGAATATATATCACATCCATCTATATTGTCTTTGATGCGTTCATAGGCAGCTTTTCTACCAAGAACTTTCTGCCACCAGTTTGCATCGCCTTCATTGTCTGCGAACACGAAGAGAATGATGTAGTATTTTTCCTCTGCATCTTTCTTTTTCTCCGTTTCTGTACCTGCATCTGTCACCATTGCAGGTCTAGACTTTACTTCTTCGATCAGCTGATCCTGTGCAGGAATCATGACCTTGTTTCTTTCCTCGACCTCTTCTTCGGTCATGTGTACAAAGGGATTAATAGATTCTGCCTTTGTTGCTACAGGCTGCTGAACTACAGCAGCTTGTAGACTTCTTTTACCTTCATCAACCATTAGATTCTCCTTCTTCATTATTTTCTTCTATCTTAGAAGAGATAATTACATGCTTATCATCTTCTGTAACAGACTGAATATAGTATCCACCAACATCTATACCAATTATGGTGAAAAGCTCTCTATCAAACTGCTTAAGATGCTGAATAAGCTGTTCGCAAGATAAGGTATATGCATCCCTATCAAAGTCTTTCTCAAAGTTTATATATGGAATAAACTTTGTGATCTGAAGTACCATATTAATATCTTCATGTTCATCAGTTTCAGGTCTTACACCTCTAATAGCAGCTTTATCGTCATCATAGTCTCTTACAAGAACCTTCTTAGTTTTATCTGAAACCTTTTCAAGTTCATCAATCAGGTTCTGGTTTGTCATTCTTATCATTCTATTCATATCTTTAATCCTCCATTATGATTCGGCATTGCCATAAGGCCTACACGTATTACAGGTTTATCATCTTTATCTGTTCCCTCAAGAAGCATAATGGTCTGAGCAAGGTCACAGAGTTTATAGAGTTCGCCCTTATCATCAGGGTTCTCTTTTGCGAGTGATACACTGTAGTCAGATTTAATGGTCTTAAGTTTATTGACCATTTCTCCAGTAGTCATTACATCTTCACTATCGATGTCATCTACTATCAGAAATATTTCTTCTCTGTCGTTTTCAGGAATGAAAACGTCTACAACTGCTTTGTATGATCCACACACAATCAGTAAATCAGACTTAACAGCCTCAAGTACGTGCTCTAATAAGAGCACTGACATCTTATATGGTGATTTACTCATAGTAAATCCTCCTTTGAATATTTAAGATAGAGAAGCACTGCTTCTCTTCATCTCAATAATATATACTCATTATAAAGTTTAACCATTTGTCAAATATAACCTTGGTATCATAGAAGAAATCTCCAGTAGCTATGATGCTACTGGAGACTCTTAGATAACGTAATGAGTTTAAAAGATTACCGAAATACAATATATTGATTTGATTGAGTTATCGGTTATTGAATATTGTCGCTTTGTTTTTATGGACCACAACCCAAGTGATAGTTGTTTTGGTCTTGATTAAGAAGTTGCCTGTACAACGTGAATTTAGATATGTAAGATAAAATCTCTCTTTGGTCTTCAAAATGTTGCAGAATTTAAACTATCCATATCGTAGAAACTTTTATACAGATTACAGCAGTCAACCTTTTCCTTAATCGTTCTTACTGCTTATTGTTTTATAAGACAACAACCGTTTTATGGATTTGGAATCACTTCCAAATAAATCTTTTAGACTCATTATTCAAGTGTTTATTATGATATTTAAAATAAATTCAGATATATACTATTATAGTGTAATAGAAAGGAGGAATTCATATATGATTCCTGAAATGATGACATGCGCAACAAGAGGCAATATCTGTAGTTGCGGAGACCCAAAGTGTACTGGAATACACCAGTACTCATCGCCTGTAGATCCTAACTTAGTACAAGCTAGTATGATGACGCAGCAAGCATCAGCAATGCTTGCAAATCCTAATATTTCGGCAGAGGAAAAAGCTACTGCTATTCAGATGCTTTCTGATGCATTAGCTATCTCAACTGATGTGATTGAAAGAAGAGGAGGAATAAAAGCATGAAACCTATAGAGATTCAGAATCTTAATATTGAAAGCCCGCTGGTAAGAGACTATCACATTGACTTTCCGTTCTATCTTCAGAAAGAAGATGCACTTGATGCATATGTCTTGTTAGACAAATTCGGTGACATTGACAACTCCCATATTGATGAAGTTGGAATCACCATGATTGCAAATGAGTACTTTAATACTAATAGCAATAGGCATTTCAGCTACAATAATATTAACTATGGTGAGTATTCTATCAATATAGGTACTACCCCTAAAGAAGCGGCTATAGCTTATAGGGATAAAGCTTTTCCTCTGTTACTAGCTTCAAATACTTATCGGCTTGTTAAAGTAAAAGCTTACGGCTTGATAAAACAAGAAGCTATATATGCACCAGAATATACTAATATAGCACATCATTTCCGGCTTCTCAGTGCTCAGAATATTGATATAGTCAAGATCTATGATCATGAGACTAGTGTCAATATGATACTTGAGGATATGGAAAGTCAGAAAAAAGGAATCTTCTGGAATGCATTAGCAACTTATACGCCATTCTTTATAGAGCGTAGCTTCTTTGACAAGTATTCTAATAAGCTTACTTCTAAGATTGTCAAAGGTATAATGGATGGCAAGTCTAACTCTGATGATAGGAATATAAATATAAGCAAATACAAGCTCGGCACAGGTGTAGACTGGTATATTCGTAGAAGTGGTATCACTGAGAGCGATATTGATATGGCCAGAACTATGGTAGATAAGGACATATCTGAAATTCCTACTCATATAGCTGCAACTATGGTGGTAAAAGGAATGAGAAAGTTTACTACTAATGAGTATAAAGCTATCTTTAAAAGAGTAATCGACAGTGAGATCGGATTCATTTCTTGTTTCGATACTGGGCTTGGTATGTGTCACACTGATATGTGTATCTTCCTTGGAGATCCTCATATTACTACTACAGTATTAGATGATCTGCTGAAGTATTGCTATAAAGAATTCAATCTGTATCAGGAATCTAAAGAAGAGTCTAAGTGGAAAGATAAGAACTTAGACAACATGGTATCTGATATAGTAATAAATGCAAATGAATTCATAATTAATCGGATACTTGATGAATCTTATAAGTATGCTAATGTAGCAGAGATGCTCAAAGATGCAGTCAAGTTGTATCCTTCCTATATAAATAGCTTGATTTATAAATTAGCACAGATCGATATAAATCTTATAATTCCAATATTGGAATTGCTTGAAGAACCTTATAAGCACAAGGCTGTTCAGACTGTATCAAGATCTGTAGCTATAACTGAGCTGTTTGCAGCTACATTCGATAAGTATATAGATTGGGGTGCAGCATCCTCATTCGTAATCACTCAATATCAGTGGGAGAAGCATCCTGAAACTGTTGATTATCGAAATGCGTTCGCTAATACAAATGAGACTTATATGACAGATGATGCTATAAGTTTCTATAGAGCATACTATAGCCATGCTGGGTACAATATCATATTGTCTTGTTTAGGATACTGGAATGATGTCCTTCACTTTAGAGGATTAAAATGGGCTAATAACCCTAATATTCCTGTAAGCTTTGTAAATATCTTATGCGATCACTTCTCTGAAGATAATGGCCGTGAGATAATTATAAAGAATCCTAGACTCTTTATAAACAAGAAGATAGATCTTTCGACATATATGAATGCGGTAGAACCAATGAACTATTTTGGTAGATTTGCTCCCAATAGAGCGACGTTTTATGATTTATTTTCTGACTATGTTTACACGGCAAGTGTAAATGATGCATTTCCGTATATAGATCAGATAATATCGCTTCGCAATGATACAGTACAATGTATCTTAGGTGATATAAACAATAGCACTGATCTTCCAAGTAGTGCTATTAAAAATCTGTTTATATTACATCGCTTACGCTTATCAGCTGGAAAGATCTTACCATTCAACAGAATTAGGCCTATCAAGGATATTAAGATGTATTATAAGTATATCTATTATATAACTCCTTATGAATATAAGGAGCTTATAAGAATAGGTGAGCTTAAGACTGATGAGGATAAAGAGAACTTCAAGGCTTTAGTAATTGACTAAGACATAAAATAAAACGGGTGGAACTTCCACCCGTTTATTTTTTAGTATATACCGAAAAATTTTATACTATTATAACTATAATAATTTCCACAGTCTATACTTAATGTCGTAGTATTACCAAATTCAATAATACAGCATAATTTGTTACTTGTAGTTGGATCATCCCCTCCAACCATATATCCATCATATGTGTATCTATCACTTGGATTAATCAGTGATGTATCTATAAATTCTAGGCATGAATGCTGTTTTACATTAGTCCAGCTAGCTTCTCCATTATTTTTCTTACCATAGAAATCATACACAACTAAATACTTATAGCTTGTATATGGTTTTGGTAAAGTAAAAGTTCCATCTCTTTGAGAAGGAAGATATTCTCCTAAGTATTCTATACCGTTTATAACAAAGCCATTACCAAGGTCTACCTTACTAGTTAATTCCTTAATATTGCCATTTTCATTTGCATATACTGCCATAAATAAAACCTTCTATGATTTTATTTTCAGTTTTATCATAATTCACCTTAAGAATTATTACTAAGAAGTTCTTAGTAATAATTCTTAAGCCATAAAACTGAAAATTTTATATATGGGAGATTTAAGAGTTATGGCGATTTATGCTAATGAAAACAGTGTAATGAAAGAACTGACCAACAAGACTGACTATGGTGATGGTTTTGTAATCAATGGTATCAAGTATCTTGGTACTGTAGAGCATGCTAGTACTGAAGTCGGAATTGATATTGCTAATTATACAGGATATAAATATATCATAGGACTTCCTATACAGCCTGATGATCCTACCGCAAGCATGCGACTTTCTTGTGGAATGTTTATATTAGAAACACCTTTAACTTTTCAAACTTCTGGAGGCCTTAATGGAGCAACTACTAGATCTGTTGGATGGGCCTATAGTGGTTCTGCTGGTAGAGGTGGATTAATAATAAAAGCAACTCTAATAAATTCTACTGGATTAAATATTAAGTTTCATGACAATGGTGCAAACTATTATCCTAAGTATCTTGTATTCGGACTTACATAATAAATACCCACAGGGTTTTCCCTGTGGGTAAATTTTGTTTAATAGAAAAAGATTACATCAAAATTTATTATGAAAGTGTGAGATGCTACCGAAGGAAGAGCAAAACTAGTATATGTAGTCTTTGGTATAGTGACTGTATTACCATTAATTTTAAAATAATGATAATAAACGCTTTTATGGTTAGTGGTAAAAGAGGCAGTTATATCTATTGAGTTATCACCTATTGCAATATCTCTTGATGTTATAATACGATGACTGTTTGTACTGTCAGCGTGTTCTACTGGCATTTTTGCATTATCATAAGCTACAACAAAAGCTTTTGGAGTAAATGGTAAAGTAAAACTTTGGTCTTCAAAGCCAGATCCACGCCATGGATTACTCTGAGCATATGCATAAATAAATTTTGCTGTATAATGTTGAACTGACATGTTTAATGGTTCGCCATCTGTAGCTAACGTTTGCACTGTACCATTCTCATTAACATATACGGCCATAGTAAGCCTCCTTATGATCGTAAATAATTTTTATTCCTATTTATTTTGCTAAACTTAAAAGTAAACTTTTAAGTTTAGTCAAAAATTAAAAATTACATACGACCACATTGTGGCCGTATATGAATAGCCAAAATTTTTGATCAAATTAATTTTTAAATGACTAAACTTTTCAAGTTTACTTGAAAAGTTTAGGAGGATTTTGATTTTATGGCTATTTATGCAAATGAAAATGGAACTTTAAAAAACTTAACTGAAAAAACAGATTATAGTAATGGATTTGTAATAAATGGTATCAAATATTTTGGTACTAGAACAACGGATGATTCTGTTAGTATACCTAATTATACTAATTATAAATATATAGTACTTATACCTCTCCATGTGGAGACAGAAACTACAGTAAGAGTTCCAGTAATAATAAAAGTTGAAGATATGGTATTTACTACTTATAATGGTGAGGAAATTACTAGTAGAAATATAGGTTGGAACTATAGTGTTAATGCTGGTAGAGGTGGAGCATATATTAACTTAGCAAAAGATACAAATAATGCAACAACACTAATTGTAAAAAGTGACAGTTCAATAAAGTATGGTGTATTTGTAGTGTATTAAAAGGCAAATCCTCAATAACTATATAATATATTCAAAAGAAAGGATGATATAGTTATGAAGGTATTTATCTCTCAGCCGATGAGAAGTCTCTCAGATGAGCAGATTCTTGCTACACGAGAAGAGGCAATCAAGGAAATAAAGGAAAGATATAGAGAAGAAGAGATAGAAATCATCGATAGTTTCTTCAAGGATGCTCCTGTAGATGCTAAGCCATTATGGTATCTTGCAGACAGTCTCAAGCTTATGTCTAATGCAGATGTCGTTGCATTTGTAGATGGATATAATACTGCACGTGGATGTAATATAGAACACATCTGTGCAAAAGAATATGGCTATGAGATCATATACTTACAGACAAAGGCATACAATTAAGGTAACGTAATGAGCTTTCAATAAAATAATATACCCGTGTACCAATGGTACACGGGTTTTATATTATTCTATAGTATATTCAGTGTATGATGGTATATGTTGAATTAAATAAGTACCAATCCATTTATAATCAAATCCTGGAGAATTTAATCTATGATAAGAATACAGTTTTGTAGTTAAAGCTGCCTGTTCTGTAATGTCAGAAGTTCTAGCTAGTACTACATAGAATCTATAATTAATACCATCTAAGCATTCTCCCATAGCTCTCAGTTCAACTTTTGACGACCAATTTCTAGGGTCACTAGATTTAGAGGCATTATTACTATAATCATCTGCAATTGGGTATCCGCATCCAACAATACTACTAAAAGAATCACCAACTTCTAAAAACTTATCAAATTCAGCAGTATTACTAATAAAATATTGTTTTAAAACCAAACCAGTATCAGAACTGATTAGTGTATCAGTTCTGATTTGTGATACCATTGCTGCATTTGGACACATATTACGAGGAAATGTTCCAGTATAAATAGTCTTTTTATAACTTTCATCAAGATCTTTTATACTTATATCACGAGATGGATATGAATAAGATCCACTCTGACCAGAACCAGTCTTTTTATCAACTAATATAGTTTTTGTTAATCCTAATGTAGCAGCAGTAATACCCTGATATCCTTGATATCCTTCTCGTGCTACATTGTTATATGACCATTTACAGTATACAAGATCTCTAGTACATTTATATGCACCAGTACTATCCTTATCTGTAGCAATTTCTTTCATAGTACCATTTTCATTAACCCATAAAGACATATATCAAACCTTCCTTCAAAATTTTACACCTATATAACTTAAGTGTTTTACACGATTTAAACCTATATAACTTATTGGTAAAACCAATAAGTTATATAGGTTATAGAAAAATATTTCAAAGATCATACCCTAAAATGGGTATGATCATATATTGCCTCGCTATGGCCGTATGTAATTTTTAATTTTCGACTAAACTTAAAAGTTTACTTTTAAGTTTAGCAAAATAAATAGGAATAAAAATTTAATGAACGTGAGGTGCCTTAGTATGGCAGTATATGTTAATGAGAATGGTAGTATTAAAGATCTTAGTAAAGCAAGTGCCAAGTTCTTTCAAACTTTTAAAATTACTAGCGATACTTGTGATATGAGTCCTGCTGAATTTAGAAGCACTATAATTAATAATTATCCTAGATGGGGAACTAAAACTCCTACATCAACATATGCAAATATGGAAAATTTTGTAATTCCAATAAAGACTATAGATCTTGGATGTACACCTTCTTATATTGCTTTAAATTTTCGAAGTGATGATCCAGATGCTGATGCAACTACTTATACAGATGAAGTATATACAAGTTTGACAGCCACAAGTACTAATACTATTTATAGTTTTCAAAATGAACTTATTAGTTCCCAGTCATGGTATAAGTTAAAACAAGGTCAAAGTTATTATTCCAATAATACTGGTTATTCGTGGGCTATGCTCGAATTAAGTGGAGCTCCGATTCAAATAGGTTCTGGGCAATCACAATACATTATATATCCATATAAACCAGGATTTAGAGGAGTTGACAGTAATGTAATGCTATATACTCTTAGTGGTAATAATTTTATTATATCACAAGCTTTTCAGTTAAATAGTAGTGTTACAAAATCTCAAGCCAAATCAAATATATCTGTATATCCAGGTAATGATAAAGTTAGAGTATTCAATATTCTTACTTTTGATGATTAATATATACCCATGTACCAATTGGTACATGGGTAATTCTTCTATCACTAGCTATTTGGAGAGTATTAACTTTATATTAAAATACACTTTATAAAAGGAGGAGTATTCAATGCCTGTAATAAACGGACTTAAAAATCGTAATAATGAGCCTGTTCCAATAAAGAAATCCGAATGGCTTTTGAAGATTAGTACTGGTGAGATTAATCATAACACCAAGACAGTATATTATATATATGATGACTATGTAGATCCTGGTAGTGGATCATCTATTAAGGCCGGTGAAGGTATAATCTATATCGCATCTACTGGTACTATATCTGTAGATAAAGAATGGTTGAAAACTACTGTAGATTCTATGCCTGATCTGAATGCAGATTCAATCAATGGATATAAGATCTCTGATACTGGTGAAACTGGTATTGCCCTTATAAATGATCAGGGTGAAACTCATATCGCTAAGCATATATACTTTCACGATGGCGCTGTTATAGGACATCTCTATGTATGTGATGATGGTAGCATTGGATCGCAGTATGGATTTACTGGTAATATTCATGGTACTGCTGATAAGGCTATTGCTGATCAGAGCGGTAATAATATCAAGGGTACATATGTAAAGTCTATCAATGTCGAAAACGGTAATATTGTATATACATATGGTGATGATCATACTGCAACTGCACCTCTGCCTGCTGGTACTGCATATACTGGTGGTACTGGTATAAATGTAACTGGATCTACAATCACTAATACTGGTGTTACAAGTGCTGCTGAAAGCTCTATAAATGGTAATATACAGTTTACTATAAATGGTTCTGTTCAGAATATAAAGGTTCATGCTATAGATAGCGCGGCATATAGACCTGATTCATACTTTGCTATTGCTACTCATAACCATGACACTGCTTATGCTCCTAAGTCCCATACACATAATTATGCCGGATCAGATTCTGCTGGTGGCTCTGCATTAAATGCAATAAATGCAAACTATGCAAGTAGTCTTGCTGAAACAACTGAGAATCATAAGACTTCTACTGGTGATAGCTACTATTATCTTAGCTGTTTAAGAAATATAGGATTTGGTACTAGAGCTGCAGATACTACAACTTGTCCTGCTGGATACCTGTATGGAACTCATACCTAATACATTAACCCTACCCATATGGGTAGGGTTTAATATTGCTTCTCTTAACTTTATATTAAATATCAATTCAAAAGGAGGAAATCCTATATGTCTCTTGCAATTGGAAGCAACATGATTGCTGGAAATGCCAGAATCGTCTCGCCTAATACTATATGCAACCCCAATCTTTTGATCAATTCAAACTTTAAGATCAATACTTCGGGTAAAGATTCTTATACAGAATTCAATAAATCATGTGTAAATAACTGGACTGTTACAAGCTCTCAGTCTCCTGATGTATCTTTTGAGATAAATCCTGTAGAACAGGGTCTCAGAGTAAGAGTAAGTGGTACTTCTGATGCTTATATTAATATATCTCAGAAGCTTACTAGAAATATAGAGGTAGGAAGTCTCTTTTCTATCTCTTGTAAGACTGTTGGATATGAAGCTACATGGGATGCATTTATTAGAGATGCTACCAATAATAGCTATTTCTATCAGGAACAGGTAACTCAGATTGGTCCTAGAATAGTATATAATACTGTAACCAATGAGTTCGTTATCAGAGTGTACTCTGGTGAAGATATAATTCTTCAGTATGTAAAGATCGAGCATGGTGAAAATGGTACTATGTATGTAGATCCTGATCCTGCACTCGAACTTGTAAGATGTAATACAGAATCTGAAGGTGGTTCTGCTACCTATGATCAGTCTACATCTAAACCTAATATACTTATCAATCCTTCTTTCTATATAAATCAGAGAGAAGAAGTATCTTATGATATCACTGGTTATACTGTTGATAGATGGTATACTAATGGTTGTAAGATATTTGCTGATGATACTGGACTCTATCTGTCCAATCCTATCAGAGTAAGATTTGCTACTGGTGGTAATATAGTACAGTACATAGAGCATCTTCCTGCTGGAAACTATACACTTTCTGCTAAGCTTACTGGTAGTGCTAATATCTATCTGCTTACTGCTACCAATGGTACTAAGCTCTGTGGTGCTAGTGGTCTGAATATGTATACATTCAATATCGCTGAGCCTGTAGATAATTACTATGTAGGACTTATGGCTTCTTCTGAAGCAGATGCTACTATAGAATATATCAAGCTTGAAGCTGGTACATCTGCATCGCTGTTTACTGTACCTGATCCTTGCTTGGAATCTCTTAAGTGTATGAGATATTACCAGATATCTAAGGACAGATGGGATCTTGACCATCATGATCTTAGACCTGCAATGCGTCATGTTCCTACAACTGCAATGCATCCTCATGGATACTCTTATGATGCTGAGATCCATCCTGAAGATCTTTAAATAAATCGGTCGGGATAGATATCTATCCCGACCACCAAATTTTGAAGGGAGGACTTCAATTGAAACCGATTGGAATTATATCAGACAATTCTTCTAAGGCAGAAGAAACTACTACTAATATTACTCAGGAGAATGTCTCTGTTGATCCTATAATATATGAGAGAATGCTCGCTCATATAACTAATCAGAATATTCATCTTACTAAAGAGAAGACTGATGAATGGAATAATAAAGAGTCTGTTAAGGGCTCTAAGGCTAAAGCAGACCTTGTAAGATCTGAGCTTAGATCCCATACTAATAACGCTATTATTCATATTACTAAAGAAGAAAGATCTAAGATCTTTGATAAGTATACTCGTAGTGAAACTGATAATAAAATTGCAGCTGCTACTATGGGTATGAAATGGCAGCCAGCAGTAAAGAATACTGAAGAATTTAAACAGAAGTATTCTGGTCTTAGTAATATAGAAGAGGGCTGGTTTGTGCCAGTAAATGATGAAGGCATAGGATATCGTTACACTGCTGGTAAGTGGGTAGCTTTAAAGATGTTCACTTATCCTCTTGCTACTAGTGAGATCGATGGTCTTATTACAGCAAAGGACTATGATAAGCTTAAGTCTATAGACTATAATGCTAATAATTATATCCATCCTTCTAATGAGAATATCCGTCATGTATCTGATGAGCAGATTTCATCTTGGGATAGTAAGGCTGATAATAACCTTGTAACCTATTATAAGTCTGGACTTATGTCTCCTGAAATGCTGATGAAACTCGAAGCTATTCAGTTTGAGGGTAATCAGTTAGTATATAGAGATACTAAAGTTCCGATAGTAAGACTCGAACCTAAGGTATATACTATAGGTCCTGAATATACAGGTGCAGACTTCGTTGTTGGACAGGATGATTCTCTTCATGAAGTATTTGCCAAGCTGCTCAATAATGTGAATGCTAGAAAGATAGTTCTTCTTAAAGCATATAATTCATATACTACCAGAAAGCCTATTATTATCAATAGAAACGATGTTGAAATAGTAGGTGAATCTGGTGTTAAGATTACCAACTCTATACATATGGATATGTTTGATAAGAAGACTGAGCAGTATGTATTTGATATCAAGGGTTCTGGAATAACTCTTAGAAATCTCAGTATATCTTCTATGGGACTTATTGGTCCTATTGAACGTCCTTGGGGTAATATATGTGTACATGGTAACAATAATAGAATCGAGAATGTTACTGTAGAGTGTAGACATGGTATCAAGATTACTGGAGATAATAATATTATAGAGAACTGTACTGCTAAGAATTGTAAGTATGGCTTCTGGATAATATCTGATGTCAATACTCCTTGCTATACAAACTCTATAGTATTCTCTAAAGCCATAGATTGTAATCTTGGTATCTATGTAGCATCTTTCTACTCTAATACTCAGTATAATAAGATAGAGAATAATCATCTTATTAATTGCAAGATTGGTATCGCTCTGCTGAATGCTGCTCAGGGTTCTACAGATGTAGTACCGAAATACAATATTTTTGCATATAATACTATAGTCCGTGGAAATGGTGATCCTAAAGACTACAAAGATGATGAGTATACAATATATGTAAATGGCCAGAACAACATTTTCAGCAATAACCTCTTAAGAGGTAAAGGACTGTCTGGAATTGTTGCTAATAATAATACGAATAATAACTATGTATGCTAATAAGAGGAGGGTTTAAGATGATGAATACTATTTTACTTAGTGCAGAATCTCATCCCGAGGTAATGACACCTGAGAATGAGGCTACTAGTGTTTTACTTATAGTAGCAGTAGTAGTACTTGTAATGGTAAATCTTGCTATGTTGATCTTAGAGATTCGTAGAAAGAAGTCTGCAAAATCTGAAGTCACTATGGATGTAGATGACTATCTTACACTTATTCTCGAACAGATTGATCAGGTAGCACAGGATGCAATCAAGATAGCATCTTTAAATAGACGTGATTTCAATACTGAAGATGAGTATTATCTGGCAATACTTGGAGTTGCTAAAGAGCGTTTATTTGAATGTGGGTCAGAGTATGGATTGAGTCCTAATATATTAAAACTCATAGATGCTATGAAGCTCGATCAATATGTACTTGATGCTATAAAAGTATATACTCGTAAAGATGAATTCGTCCAAGATACTAAAGATATTGGTATATCTGAATGGGCAGCAAAATCATTTAATGAAGATGAGGAAGCAACAGAGCAGATATCTAATGATGAAGCTGGAGTTACAGATATTGGAAAAGAACTTTCTAGTGTATACGATGATGAATAAAATTAGCCGTAGGGAATTTCCCTACGGCTTTATTATTTAATCAAATATAGAATTTTAATCATTCTTATACTTAGGCAGTATGGCCATATGTAAAATTTTACAAGCAACTAAACTTAAAAGTTTACTTTTAAGTTTAGCAAAATAAATAGGAATAAAAATAAAATACATTCATAAGGAGGTTTACTATGGCTATATACGCTAATGAAGATGGTACTATATCTGATTTAACTGGTGAATATCTTGCTGTTGATTCTGGGCTAACAGGAATAAAAGCTTTTACTAAATCGACTACTATAACGCTTGATAGCAAGCCAAAATTTGTTTTATGTTTTTATACATATAATAAACTTATAAGTGGTACTGCTGGTGGCCTTGAATATCACTCATATCTAGGATATTCTGTTAATCTAAGTGGCCATTGGGTTGGTAAATTTGATTCAAATGGAAGTATACCAAACAGTTATTTATATACCTATAATTATATAGAATCAACAAAACAGCTAGTAATTAGTATAAATAATGGACACGCTGGTACCAATCAAACTTCAGAAGATAGAAAATATGAGGATTGTCTAATGATAGTCTTTTATTAAAATAAATATCCCTAGGGTATTTTACCCTAGGGATTTTATTTATCCAAATGCTATATAAACAACATTTCTGTTGCTACTACCATTATTACTATAGGAAATAGTAGTTCCAGAAAATGATACATTTGCGTAATCATATCCTCCTACATATATAGATCCACTATCAACCGCAAATGTATTAGACTGTATTTCAGGATAACTGTCTCCGCCACTTTCTCTAATTCCAATAAATAAACAATGTTTTATAGTAAAACCAACATTTTTTGATATAGTACCCTTAGAACCTATAATTCCCATTGTAATTTTTGTAAAACCAGTATTAGTTATATCAGTCAGATTTTTAATAGTACCATCTTCATTAGCATATACAGCCATAAAAATGCATTTCTCTTTCTTTCCTAAACTTTCAGTAAAACTGAAAGTTTAGTCATTTAAAAATTAATTTGATCAAAAATTTTTACCACTCATATACTTAGGCAGCATGTGAGTATGTAATTTTTAATTTTCGACTAAACTTAAAAGTTTACTTTTAAGTTTAGCAAAATAAATAGGAATAAAATTTATTTACATTCATAAGGAGGCTTATTATGGCAATATATGCTAATGAAGATGGTACTGTAACTAGTTTAACTGATGAATATCTTGCTGCTGGTTCTGGATTAACAGGAATAAAATCTTTTAAAGCATCAACCAGTACTGGTTCATTAAATAAAACTGTTGATCTTCCTAGCGCTCCAAAATTTTGTATGTGTTTTTATAGATATACAGAACCAAGTTCTTCTGGTATTAATAGTGATGGAGTTGACAGATTAAACATAGATACTAGTTCAGGGTCTAGTGGTAGCTTTGTAGGAATAAATAATAATAATGGTAGTACTGGACGATATCATTATAAATATTCCTATAATGATTCAACTAAAAAATTATCTATTGAAATTTCAAATGGATCCGATTCTACAACGTATGGTAGCAGTAGTTATAAATATGAAGATGGTGAACTAATCATCTTCTATTAAAACAATAAATCCCTAGGGTATTAATACCCTAGGGATTAGTTTTAGAAAAATGCTAGCCATGAGAAACCATCGGTACTCATATTAAATATTAGATATTTTCCTTGTAGTTCTACATAGTTAGTACCAAAGATGTGTTTAGAAGTATCTTGATGAAGAGTTATAACTTTCATAGGATTATAAATACTTCTTGTATCATATAGATATAATACTACAATCTTTGGTGGATGCTTAAATTGTATAATTGGAGTATCTTCTCCTACCCCAATATTTCCAGAATCTATGTCAAATAAAAATGGTTGCTTATTATTAGACATATATAATAACCTCCTATACATATAGTCATCTAAGACTATATGTACAAGAGTATTATAAAGTTATACATAGATTAATTGGAAATATTTACTTAATGTAATATAGGTATAGTGTACATTGCTATACCTTTACCACCAGTCGAACTAGCTTGAACTCTAAGATTATTTCTAAGTGCAGAAGTAGTTTCATGTTCTCCGCCATATGAATAAATATTTGCTGACTGATAGAATATAAGATTTGATCCAGATAAATGCATTACAACGCACTTCATAGGTGTCATTACCGGTCTATATGTAATAGTTCGACCATTGCGTGTTGTAGAAACCTGATTAGTTTCTGTTGTAAAAGGCATGCTATAAGAATATTCTGCTTTAAGATTAGCATACTTTCCTTGACGTAATATATTAAGATCTACAGAGATTCCAAAATCTCCTCTTTCTACATAGCTATATCCGATTCTTTCTATAGTTGTTTTTGTTACCGTAGTTGTTGTATTAGATAATATAAAAAGGTCATAACTTGAATAATCATTACTATCATCTATATCATCTTGATAAAAATATTCTCTTGTATAATTAATTCCTATAAGCTCAGGGGCACATCCAATATTAACCGTTTTTATAGGAATTAGTAATTCACCTTTATATTCATCATTAAAAGCTGCCTTATTCCAACCAGTCCAATTTATAATATAGTTTTTTACCTGATCAGCAGTTACATCAAGATCATCTATTCCAAGTTTTACTATATTTATAGCATTGCTTTTATTTACATCAGTAATCTCTTTCATTACTCCATTTTCATTAACCCATAAAGACATATATCAAACCTTCTTTCGAAAATTTTACACCTATATAACTTAAGTGTAAAACACTTAAGTTATATAGGTTGTAGAAAATAATTTAAAAGACTGTGCTCATTTTCGAGCACAGTCATATATTGCCTTAATATAGGTATATAAAATATAGTCCTAGGGATAATTCCCTAGGACTATTGTTTTACTGCATATTAGCAATGATGTCAGCAAGTTCTACTATAGCAGCGCCCTGTTCATCGATATCAAGAGCTGTAAGCCATTCCTGCTGTTCTTCCTTTGTCATCTGAGCAAGCTTGAGAACAAAGCACTCACCGAAGTCTTCTATATATTTGATACCACTATCAATTACCAGTGTATAGAAGCCATGCTGGAACTTATTTTCCTTGACGATAGTTACATCTTCATCATAATGTCTTTCAATAAGTATGAGAAGCTGAGTATTGTTCTCCTTGTCGACGATCTGCCTTATCTGTTCAAAAGAGGTTTCCTCTTCAGGCATACGGATCTCAAATACGTCTCTATTTGCTCCGCTGAACCATTCTTTATAACTGTATACAGCAAGTGTTCTGAGAACAGTCCCATCTACAAACTGTATAAAAGACTTAATATCAACCACGGGTTTTGTTTCCTCGGCCATGATAAAAATTCCTCCTTATAGAATTATTTTACTATAAAGTTAGATATAGTATTTTCTACGTTTAGCCTTGACAAAGATACAAGACTTTCTGAAACGAGTCAGTCCTACATATGCTAACCTTGCATCCATGCTAGGATTTAAATGCTCTTCAAGATATACACCTTTATCCCATTCACTTCCTTGAGAGATATGAGATGTAATAGCATAAGCATACTCAAACTTCTCTCCTCGTGAAAACCTATCTAACTTTAATTTTTGTCGTTGATCATTATTTGCTAAGAGATAATTATAATCACATTGTACTCTTTGAAATGGTCTACCCATTAAATCTGGCTGGAAATCTATTGTGTAAGTCTTACCATTGAAAGTACTTGGATCTACATGGGAAGTTACTTTACCCATTAATCCATTTGCCAAAGATATTCCATCTACTTCTAGATGGAAATTATTCTTTCTACATACCATTCGTTCACCATACTCTGGTACTCTAGAAGTCTTTCTTAGAATATCTTGTCGTATATGATGATTCATCATATCCCTAGTTTCATTTCTACCACAGATTATTACTTCTGCTCGTGAGATTATATCATCATTCAACTCTTCATTCTCTATTACTAATACATTACCATAGTATCCGGAATGTATTGGTAATCCTTGTTTAATCCTCTGAGATAGATATATGATAGCAGATCCTTCTTCTTGTCTCATTATCTCATCTAGATAGTATATTCTACCATCTACAAGATATGCTGGAGCATCTTTCACTGGGGATAACTGATCTTTATCACCTGCAGCTAATATAAGCTTATTCCTACATTCTATATCTTTTTTAAGAGATAATGGAGTAGCATAAGCCTCATCTATAACCATTAGATCTATATCTCCTAAAGGCTTAGGTTCAAAGACTAAATGTTTCTTAGGCTTATTAAAGTATGAATCTATTATAGGTTTACCATTTTCGTCTAACATGACTTCTTCTACAGGCCAATATAACCATGAATGAATAGTCTTAGCATTATAGAAACCTTTTACTCTCATATTAATTGCTGCAGCCCCAATGAATGACATTGGGGCTACACGATCTCTATTTAATTTAAGCTCATCAATGATAGCATTTAATGTAACACTCTTTCCAGTTCCAGGTGGTCCTTGTATCTGAAAGACTTGTTCATTAGCACTACGATACCATTTCTTAGCTTCTTGTACTATATATTTTTGTCCAGGGTTTAATATGATACCCATATTATTTCTTCTTTCCTCGTTTTTTAACTATCGGTGGAGCATCAAACTCATCAAATCTTTCATTTCCACCATTAAGCTTACAGATCAGACTACCATACTTAAGAGAGTCTTTATAGTATTCATCTGACTGTATAGTATCATTACCCTCTCTACAACTTACAGTACCTTTCTCAAACCTCTCTTGAGAAGACTGATATACTACAGAGATATATCTATCATCTTGCTCTTCGAGTTTAGTTGCATAGTATTGGAAGAGATTACTCATCATATTATTATTATTTAATGGGTCGAATGGTACATCATCCCGTCTATACTGCATATCTGTAGGATCTGTTATAAATCTGGTTCTCTTGCCCTTAAACATAAGAGCATCTCCAGTATCCTGATCTACTACATAATTATTCGGACCTAATTCAAGTCCGATTTCTTGCATCATCTTGATTGCAAAATCTGTACTATTACTCATCATTAACTCTCCAATCTCCTAAAAGAGTTTATCACAACACTGCTCTAAACCCCATTCTGATATTAAATAATATCCATCTGTTAAGAACGGTCTTATTCTTCCAGATTCTATAAGATTCTTTAATTCTTCTTCTGTACAACGTGCTTTACTGCATGCTTGATCAAATGTCAGCATTCTATCCATTTCTACCTTTATAATATCTTTCTTGATATCTTTTAAACTTTCCTCATTGCAATTTTTTATAATTTCGCACGCTTGATCAAATGTCGGCGCTGTATTTATTTCTACCATAAAAAGCACACCCTTTCCAACCTATCATTTTAGATAGGTTTAACTATTTATTAAATTTATGTTTCCAAGGATGTGATTATTAATGTCTCAAGGTAGACACGAATTTGTTGAAGTTGCTGAACTTGTTGTAATGGTAAACAAGTATCATTCATATATACATCCATTCTATGTACCAAATTTATCTCCTTATCAGTCTGATGCTCCTGATGTATCTAGAGATCCTGCTATCTCTAAAACACCTCTTAAGAATCAGAAGCCTTCTGAAGTTGTGGTAAACTCCTATGGTGATAATGGACTACTCTTTATACCATTTCCTAAATATGTAGCACTTACTTATCCAGAGAAATATATTCCTGCTGGAACACTCTGGATAGTAGAGTTTATTGGTGGAGATGTCACCAAGCCTATTATAGTGGGGAGGTATCAGAATCATGGCAAGTCTTAAAAGTACTTCTACTTTGGAACAGTTTATCGAAGCTGGTAGTGCTGTTACTATATCTTATGCTAATTTAAGTATGCTGGATGAAACTGGTGATATAAAGATTCCGATATATAATGTAGTCAGTGATTACCTATTTGAATTATTAGGCAAATCTACTACAGTGGTGCTTAATGATCAGGAGTTCTGGAAGTATAAGTATAAGCCTAAACTCCTTGCTGTAGATATATACGGTAATGCTGAATTATATTTCGTTATACTTATGCTAAATAATATGTGTTCTGTGAAAGAGTTTGATATAAAGAGAATCAAAATGCTTTCTAAAAAAGATATGAGTGATCTCTTAGGCCTTATCTACAGTAGTGAGATGGACTTCTTAGCACAATATAACGACAAAACAGAGAATAACCTCTAGGCTATAATGCCTAGAGGTTACTTTTTATGCTACATGGATGAATGGATTGATAATTTCTCTTTCCATATAAGGATTATAATAAGGCCTTACTCTCATCTCAATCTCATCATCTTCTTCATCATCAAAGTCTGCAATAGTAATTGCATTGCTAGACTCAAATATATTAGTAGTCTTACCAAGCTTCTGAGTTCCAAGATCAGTAATATCATTGATCATATATCCACTCTTACTTGCTATACCTGCAACTGTTCCAACATTCATCTTTGCTGCTACAGCAAGAGAATCCTTGAATGCAGGCTCTGCCATATAAAGATCTTCAACCAACTTGATTGAATTACCAGGTACATATGGCTGATAGATATACTGTCTACCAGATGTCTTATAACGAGCTTTAATACTCTGAATACCAAGATATTTATGAGTATTATTCTCAGTCCATTCTGGCGCTATCATAAATGCCGCATCTATATTTTCAAGCATTAACATTGACTCACCTATATTAGACCTTCCAAGAAGTCTAACAAGATCAGCTTTAGTAGATTTTCTACCCTCATCTATATGCTTAGTGGCATCTCTATTCAACTGAGATGCAGATATGATCGGAATATCTTTTGCAATTGCAAATGACTTAAACTCATTTACCACTGCTCCTAACTCAAGTCTAACTTCCTGAGATGAATGAAAGTTAGTTGAGTTAATCTTCTTTACATAATCTTGTATCATACATATAACTTCATATCCCTCATCTTCGAGATCTTCAGTTAATGTATACAGATAACTTGTATCTACACTATTACCTGGAACATATTTGATTATTATATCTATCGGGTTATCATCTGACAGATATAATTCACCATTCGTTCTCAATAACTGTATTACTTCATCTGCAGAGTAGTTGATTATATCATCAGTACTACCTGCCATATTAAACAATCTTTCAAAACTCTCTCTTGGAGAGTTTTCCATTGTTAATAATACTACACAAGGTATCTTAGTCGGATCCTTTGTCTTGAAGTTTCTGTTATATTTCTTAATCTGATATGCTATATCAAGCATACTTGTAGACTTACCCTCACCAGGAAGGCCGAATAGCATATAAGTTCTTCCTGACTCAAATCCACCTGCAAGCATCTCATTCAATCCTACCATTCCAGTCATTAACTTATTGGCAGGATTCATTAATTGATCATGGAAGTCTTTTACACAATCTTCAAAGACTCCTTCTCGTAAACTGAATATAGACTCACTTGTTCTTTCTACTCTTGCATTTCTGAACTTATTGTTCATATCTACAATCGCAGCTTCAAGTCTCTTTACAACCGGACCTCTATCTTTATATTCGGTCGATTTGAACTCGTCTAATATTCCTGCAAGGACATCTATGTCCTCACATATGAAACTATCTTTAAGTGCCTCGGTAACTGTGTCATTAACCCAATTCAATGAGTCATTATCCAGTTTATCTGGCCCATATGTATTAGGATCTACACTAGAACCCAATACATACGTTAATATCATATTTCTATCTTTAAGATTTAAATCAATTCTAGCTGTTAAAGCTTTATTGATGAAATCTATCTTATCCATTCTCTGAGCATCTTGCATATATTTTCCAGGTATATCTAATATACCCATAAGCTTTCTCAGAGACATCAATTGACTTTTTCTTATATTTCTATTCTCACTAACTGTATAATCACAGATAGTTTGAAGCATAAACAATGAGAAATCTACATCCGACTTTGGCTTATTTTTAGTCGGAGTTTTATTACTTTTATATTTCTCCCTCACTGATATTTCCATATCAAACAGTACCATCCTTTACACTTAGATTTTCCTGTACTATACTGTTTATATAATGATTATTTTCAATACTTTCCATTCATAATTCGATCTAAATTGGTAGAATTATGAATAATAGATAACACGTAATAACATAACATAACAATAAGAAAGGAGAGATAAGATTTGATAACAAAGACACTTATTTGCAAAGTAGATATAACACGTCGATGTGCTTCTGAAGTATGCAGTGCATTCAACAAAGTGCCGAATGGATCTGCAATATATCTCAAAAAACAGGGCGAGTCTAGAACTTGCAATGCCAAAAGTCTCTTAGGACTTCTTTCTTTAGTTCTCCGAAAAGGAGATATATGTGAAGTTATTCTGAATGCTGATCTGGAGTATTTTAACTTCGATCTGATTTCAGAGTATTTTGACGTAGTTAATTAAGACATACAATATATTGTCCATGGCTAATATAGCCATGGACGTCTTTTGCAACTCTAGAAGATTTCAATTATATATTATAATAGTGGTCATGAAAGGAGTTGATAAAATGACTAAAGAAAAAGCCTTAGCTGACGCATTTGATGACTTGGTGAGAATCGGCACCAAGTCTAATCAGGAAGATTACATAAATTACACTCTTCCTGTACTCTGTAAGTATATCAATATAGAGAATATTGATATGCTTACAAAGTGGATGCGAGACAAAGCATCTATCCAGAACTCTAGATATTATAGAGAGCTCTGGAAATTATCGAGTCCTCTTACAATCAGAGGATACAGGTTCAGACAGCAGCTTGCATTCTTACTCGATCTGATAAGGATCGAAAATACCAAGATGATGCAAAATGTTTATGCTGGTACATATCCAGCATAAAAAAGAAAACCGTGGGATCTCTCCCACGGTTATTTTTTACGCTAAAGACCCCAACGTATTGCCCGCCAGGGCAAAACTGAATGAAAATCCCTAGCACAATACGCTTTAGAAATCAGAAGCGTAAAGTGTTAAACTTTTAAACTTAGCAAAATATATAGGAAACTTGAAAAGATCAGGAGGCTTGACTGCTGTCTTTATGGGTTAATGAAAATGAAACTGCTTATCAGGCTATCAACACACACAAAAGATCTTGGAAGATTTCAGGTCTCGTCTTCCAAGATCTTAATAAGTTCTTCGGCAGTGATATAAACATATCCCTTATTCTGATTTATATACCTACAGAGTATCTCTTGTGGAGATAAACTTGTATCAAGTATATATTCATACTGTTTATATTTTTCCTCGAACTCAATTTCCTGTTTAGCTTGTTCACGTACTGAGGCAGTGTCTGCCTTGATCTTTATTGTAGGGTTATTTTTATAATAATTTTGGATTATCTCTAACCACTCAGCTTCACCCATAGTGAACTCTACACGAATATTATCAATACCAGAAGCTTGTAATTGTCTGATATATTCTACTACTTGTTTAGGATCAGAGTTCACCATATTATCTAGATTGATTGTATCATATCTAAATGATGTAATCTCTTCAAAGTGAGCATAATGCTCACCAGTATCTAGATTATGAAGTATTATCATGAATCCCTTAGGCTGTTCTTCACCAAAGTTCCATCTATATGGAGATCCATTATAATACATATACTTATCAAAACATCCTGCTATGTGTACATGCCCTGCAATTATAGGACCTGTACATAATCCAAAGCTATTAATATCAAATGTAGGATTCTTAACTGCATCAAGATCTTCTTCATTTGCTCCAAATAATCCACCTTTAAGATTACCATGCATAAACACAGTATCATAGAGTCCTGACCCATATAAGAATCTCTGATAATATGCTTTACCTTTTCCATATTCTTCGGGTAAGCATAATACTCTCATACCTTTTATATCTTCAAACCTTGCAGTTTCTACTATTCTTATATCTAATCCTGGAGTTCCAAGATAGTGATAGAATAATTTTAACTGTCTAGCATCATGAGACTCTGTCCCATGGAGTAATACTAAAGTAGCACCATTGCCTCTACATAACCACACCAATGCTTCAACAAACTTAGTTGCATACATTACTGCATCTGAATTTGATAAAAACTTGTGGTCAAATAGATCTCCATCTACAGATACTACATCGAAATGTAATGGAGCAATCTTTGCTAAGAATTGCTCTGATAATATATCAAATTGAACCTTGGGATCAAATACACCAAAGTGAATATCTGAAATATGAACCTCTGTTAAGGTTCCTCTCTTTACTGGTTCTGCATCAATATGAATGAACGGATTCATACCAAAATTCATAAGTATAAGACTCCCTTTCCATTATTACTGGTAAGTTTTAAGATTAGTTAAACTCGATATTTTCATTTATATAATATATAGGTGGATATGAGATTGTCAACTCATATTACAAAACCGAAAGGAGTAAAGTCATACTATGGAAACTGTAAGTATAGACCTAAAAAAATGCATAGCCAAATTGGGAGATATAACACTAATAGAAGCTTGCATGGATCTAAATGTAAATTTGACATACATGATCAATAAGTTTTACGATATAATGTGGAGAAGATATCGTACAGGCGATCAAGATATGTCTAATACTAATGATGTAAATAGTATTAAGAAGAAAATACTCCAGGCCACATTTCTACTCCCGTTGGCCGCTAGATATAGCGGCACTCTAAAGGAATTCTGCAACGAAGAACTCCCAAAAACATTGAAGGTTCTTGATCACTTCAATAATAATAAAACTCCGTATAATTTCAACTCGATCGATGAGGAGTTGAATACTCTGGAGTATATTACTGCTCTTATCGGAATCGGAGCAATAACAGTTCCATATAATTTCAAATTTACCCTGAAATACTCTAACAAAGATTATTTAAATTACATCGAAGATAAAGTAGTTCGGGAAAATAATGCAATCCGTGATTGTTTAGATCGTGGAGAGATGCCACAAGATACCAGCATGCTGAGTAGGAATGACATAATACATCTAGAATATCTCTTTGCTAATAATGGTGAAGAGTATAAGAAGATGAAACAAAAGTATGTCTACTCTTTAAGTTTCTGGGACTTTGCATTTCCAATCCCTGATGGTTGGAAAGCTAAAAGAAAGGAATGTGAAGAGATATATAAATTCTTTGGTAATTGTATTACTGAAGAAAACTTTGCATCTTTAAAAGATGCTTTAGCGACCAAGAAGCTTTCTGAGAAGGCTGAAAGAGAGCTCTTTGAAAAAGAGCAGGAAGAAAAGTACAAAGCCCAGAAAGCAAAGCAAGAAGCTCTTGATCAATATTTATGGCTTCATAGGTGCGAAGCTGAGAGCATCAGGGATGAAATCAAGAGGTTGTCTAAACAACAATCAAAACATCGAATGACATCACTTAGAGGCTGTTCGAGAGAATCCATAATGAATGATGGAGTAAGCTATAGTTATTATATGCACCAGTACTCTTTTACAGATATATACAATTCGGCAAAAGAGTATATAGATGACAAATATAAATCTCAAGGATAAGGGAGGATTTCAAAATGACAAATACAACTATTTACCCGGGAACTTTAGTGTTCCCTAAAGAAGGCTCTCTGTTTAAGAAAGAGCTCGATATTCGCAGCCAGGATAACACCACAATCCTGGCAAAGAAAGCTGGTAGACCTTATGTGGTTCTGTCTCCCAGTTGGGTGTCCAAATTCCTTGGAGTAATTTGGATTGTCCCACAGAAGTCACTCTCATCATTTAACGTGAAGAATAGAGTGTGGTATGCTGATGAGAGTGATACACTCAGAGAACTCCTGGTAATGCAGATGATTACAGTAGAAGTGGGAGATGTAACTGTATCACCTCATCAGGAAGCTCTCAAAGCTCCGACAATGAAAGCTATAAAGTTGCTTAAAGATCAGCTCGATCAGGCTCTATCAGAGCTTAATGGAGATCCTGTAATTTCCAACAAGCGTAATATCCTCAAAGATATTACTAAACCTGAAGTAGTAGAAGAGATTGCTCCTGTCACTATAGAGACTACATCTATAGCACCTGTTATAGATGTAACTCCTACAGAAGTATCTACCCCTCCTAAGAAGAAGCACACTCTTGTAGACAAAGGGCTAATCTATGAAGAACTTCGCAAGGGTACTCCTCGTAAGGAGATATGTACTAAGTATGGTATTTCTAATACCACACTTATGCGTAGGGAGTCTGAATTTAGGGCTGCTCAGACTTCATCTTCACATACAGAGTCGACTCCTAAAAAAGAGGAAGATAAGGTGACATATATGTCCTGGAAAACAGGTGAATTTGCGGGTACTGACTTTATGCAGATAAACGCTGACTATAGAGGTGGCTATCATATTAATAAGCCTCCGCTTAGATATCCAAATCTGCTTAAGCTGCCAAAGAAACTTCAGAGAGAAGCAAAAGCAGAATACTTATTTGTATACCAGTGGAACTATGATTCAGATTTCTGCAAGAAATATCAGTCTGCCGAAAAAGCCAAGAAACGTTATGATGCAGCTGTAGAGCTTCTCAATACATATGGTATTCAGATGCCGTAAGAGAGGAGGAATATAAATAAACATGGCTTTCATGCCATGTTTATTTTTTGCATGTCCATCAACTTTTAGTAATAAATTCGGAGGTAATATGGATGAAAAATGAGGATATACTTAAGATGATAGACTCTAATCCTATGGAGATTAGAGACCCACATTATACTTTTGATGGAATTCCAGTACCGAGAGTTACAGAAATATTAAGTTTTATAGATATGGCTGATCTTCTTGGATGGGCTAACTATATGGGTTTGGTCAAGCATAAAAGATATGCAGATATAATGACCGAAGCTTCTAATATAGGCACAGCAGCTCATAGTAACATAGAGAAATTCTTCTCTGAAGATCAGAAAGATAAAGTTGACAAGGATAATATATCATTCCAAGCATTCATGGTATGGTGGAATAAACTCAATATGAATCATAAAGTGAGTATATTAGGACAAGAAGAGAAACTTGTATGTCCATATTTCGGTGGTACTTATGATATGCTTGTATCTATAGATGATAAAGTATATCTTATTGACTTTAAGACTTCTAACCATGTAGGATATAAGTACTTCTTACAGTTAGCAGCATATAGATATATGCTTTATGTAAATAAAGGTATATCTATAAATGGATGCTTAGTATTACAGCTCAGTAAAGTTAAACCTGAATACAATGAATATCTTCTTGACTTTGAGAATCAGGAAGAATATCAATTCATTGAAGCTTGTACTAGGGCATTCTTCTCTCTTGTATACTTATACTATAATATATACACAGTCAAGAGAGGATTCAACAAGCTATTCTAATAAAAAAATAAGGGCGGCGCTAAGCCACCCTTTAATTTTTTATTACTCATAATAGTCTGAGTAATGATCATTGAAGAACTTATCAGGTAACGATGATATTATTCGATGTATCGTTGAGTAGAGTATTTTCTGCAAAAACTCTAAATCCCCACCAATCATCTTCTTAGGTTTAGAAACAACGAAGATATAGATAGTGTTACCATCATCTTTTATCTTTGCATATCCCGTATCTACAGACATCTGTGCATACTCAAATGCACTTGTAGATTTTTCAGATAATATATTTTTGGTACCGAATTCAATCAGCAGTCTATCTATAGCTGCTTCAAGATCTTTATCGAATACTATTACGAATTTCTGAACCCACACTGAATTCTTGTCTTCAAAGCATCCAGAACACAGAGGTTTATCAGAAGTCGATAACACACGTTTATTTTGTGCTGAGAGCAAGCCATCAGTGATAGATGAAAAGATAGAATTCAGCAAAACCTCATTTTTATTACTAAAATTGCTGAACTTGTAGTCTTTTGACGTATCCTCGTTTACCTCAGTTATCTTAGATATTGATCTGAACTTAACGTTAAGTTCAGTATCATTCTCATTATCTTTACCAACGATGAGAATGATATTATTTGGGCTGGCATCTACATTAAGAAGTATTTCATTATTAATGTAAGCCGGAGACCCTACCAGGGATTTGTGAATCGATTCTCCTATTATCTTTCTCAAGACCATATCTTCTGATACATCGATATTGATTTTAATCATCCTTAGTCTTCCTCCCGTTTGAATTTCTTCCATTCGTAGCCTGAAGTTTTAGGTTTAACCATTTCAGGTATAACCTTAGATGTTTTGGCTTCAGGCACATCATTTATATTGTCCTTCTTCTTGGCCAGCCATTCCTCTTTCCTCCTGTTATAGGTTTTTGTGCTGACCTTGAACTCCTCCATTATCTGCTCCTTCGTATATCCTTTATCAAGAGCAGCATATATCTCATCTCTGCTAGCTCTTTTCTTTTTAGGAGCAGGCTCCGGTTCTTTGACTTCTTTATCGATGAAAGGATTCCATTCCTCTTCAGCAGATTCAGGTTCAGCCTCTTCTTCCTTAGCTTCTTCCTTCTTAGGAGTAGGATCATCGAAAGGATTCCATGACTCTACAGTAGACTCAGGTTCAGGTTCTTCTACCTTTTCTTCGACTTCTTCCTTGGCCTTTTCCTTCTCAGGAGTTTCCTCATGGAACAATATAAGCAGGTCTTTCTCCTGCTTTTCATATTCCTTTTCTACGTCATCGCTATTATCTATCTCTATGCAGCTAAGGATAACAATGGTAAGAAATTCCAAACTCTTTTCTACAAGAGAGTTTATCACGGCCCATGTTTCAGCTGTGCTCTGATATGACTCATTTACACAAGCATCAAACGATGTTATACAACGTACATTACCCTTGCTATCATACGTTGTATCTTTCTCAAAGCCGAAATCTTTGATAGATATATGAGGCATAGCTTTTAATTTTTCGATGGCTAACTTCATATATTTATAAATATATGAAGCCTTATCCTCATTATAGTTCATCTCAACATGTAATGAGATGCACTTTGTTTTGAGGATTGTCTTCATCGCATAGATTGCCATCTGATGAAACTGTTTAGATTTCCCTATCGCGAGCAACATAGGAAGAGCCTGCGGGACATTTTCGATGCCATCAAACTCTATCATTTCATTAGAGTTACATGAATAGACAGAGCAGCAGGATGATACCTCTTTCACCTCATGAAAACCTTTCTGTTCAGGAATCTCATTATCGAATATGAGGTTCCCACATTTTTTGCACATGTAAATCATAATATGATCCTCCTTTACACTTTAGAGATCCGTTTGACCTCTATTCAATACTATAATATATCAGTCAAAATGGTTACTTTTACATCTCGAAACATATAAGTAATCTAATTCCTAAAGGAGGGAAATATCGTGGCTAAATCATTTGCCAATACCTTTTTATACAATAAATATCCTAAGTATGAAAAGCAGCTTATGGACTTCATTATGAGGTCTGAAAGAATAGATGTAAACTCTAAGGAGTTTGAAGACGTCTTTATAGACGTAAAGAAGAGACAGATTTCATCTTCTCTTGTACAGGTTCTGAAGTCTAAGAATGTAGTACTCTGTACAGGTCAGTCTATATCCCAGCAGTTCAAAGTAGTAACTTGTAAGGATATAAAAACTGATAAGAAGATCAGAACTTTTATAGATGTATCAGGAGTAGTATATGATTCTAATGGTGTATGGGTATGTGATCATCCTGATGTACTGATATCATATATTGTTTCTGCTATGACTTCTACTATATACTATCTTGATCCTACTAGAATCACTAATAATTATACTATCAGTGATACCGGTGCTATGGCTTTCGGAAAGCTCTTCTGCCATGTATTAGAATATATCCATAAGATATCTACGATACCTGGACTTAAGGCTAGAGCTATGTATATGTGTGCTATGTATTATATGGTATGCATACTCGAAAAGGATGCTAAGTCTGAAAGAACTTGTCAGGTTGCTAGAAAGATAGCTGGTATATCTGAAAGAGAAGAAGAGATTATAAATATGATGTGTAATGAAAATACTTACACAAATATCAAGTTCTTCGTAGAGAGCCTTTCAGATGTACTTAAGGTAGGAACTCTTACTATAGATATGATACTTGAAAAGTGGATGTATCTCTTCGGAGTTTCTACAGTATTTGCTCTTGAACTCTTCCCCTCATTTGCTCAGATGCTTACTGATGCATATGTAGGATCTTATCTCAACAATCAGAAGACTATCGAGAAGGTTTGCGGAGGTGAAATGGTTGCATTTACCAAGGCAATTCTCGAAATAGGGGGTCGCTCAGTATGAGTTTAAATCCTAGTCAGAGAATAGGATGGTTGGAATCAGAGACTGCCTCTAGAAATAGAGATGTTCAGGATGGTTCTATCCCCTATTTCTCTACTGAGAATATAACTAGAGTATTCGATTATCATTTCAATGGTAAGAGAATGAAGAATAAGTTCCATGAACTTGTCTTCGAGACTGATAGAATCAGATTCTTACTCACTCCTAAGTATATGAATAGACCTGTCGAGGGTAGTGTTCCTACCCTCGTCAGGCTTAAAGTTATTCAGCCTTTTATCTTATGGCTGAATGGTAGAATGGTAAAGTGGTCTGACATCAAGATCAAGTTTGATGGAAGAGCTACTTTTATGTGTATAACTGGTAGAGATTACATCAGAGATGTAGTATATTATCCTGATATACTCCAGTTACCTTTCAATGTAAAGTATACAGAGACTAATGAGACAGTTGACTCTAAGTATGTAGAGATATTTAGATTCAATGAGCTTGGAAACCTTGATATCTCTGGTGATATCGTAGTATATATGAATCCGTATAGCGATATACAGTTTCTCTCTGTAGATACTAATGAAGATCTTATTAATCAGACTATGCCTGTTCCGATTGAGCATAAGCTTAAGCCTGAAAACTTCCTCATATTCAAAGATGGATTACTCTATCATGATTATACTCTCCATGTAAATCCTCTGAATATCATTACTATGGGCTTTGGAGTTATACAGTATGTAGCTACTTACAAGATATTCTATGCTAATTGTGTAGAATGGAAGCATGATAATGTATATCATCTTGGAGATAATACAGAATATCTTCAGGACTATGCTACTAAAGAGCTCAATAAGGCTAGAAGACTTCCTGAAGTATTCAACAAAGAGTTTGACTTTGATAGAGATCCTGAGAAGTCTGACTATACTAATATGGTAGAGTCTACTGATTATATCTCTAGATATAATTCCCAGCTCTTAGAGCAGGATCCTGAGACTATTGCTGATATAGTAGTAAAGTCTGGTAAAGAGATTAAAGATATGATTGATGATCAGCACTATGTACATATGGTTAGATATACTGCTAGACCTATGGATAATAGTGTAATGATCTTCAAGAATGGTCTTCTTTATAATAGATCTGATACAGTAAGATATAAACTTCATCAGTTCTACTTTAAGGCATATCCTCAATTCATTGAAGATGATGATGTATTCGAGTTTATATTCTATAAGAATATCTTGAATACAGTTCTTGAGAATATTCCGATTGATGAGAATGGATATATACCTTATGTAGAGTCTACTTTACCTGCTGCTAATATCACCATACTCTCAGATGATCATGATAATAATAGATATACTGTTAAGGATTCTGGATATGCATACTATTCAATACCCTTTACAGTAGAAGGTGATAAGCTTAAAGTTGAGGATGAATATTACCATGGTAAGACTGTAACCATTGTAACTAAGAATCACTTCGAATATGCTAGATATACCATGAGCAATACCAGTAATAGAATCTATCTTGGTGGTACTTTTAAGTATTACTATGAGCATGCTAATTATATGGTATTTGTAAATGGTAGGAAAATGAATCCTGGCTTTGGCATAGTAAGACCTACACCTGATTCTCCTGTACATGGTACTACTATATATCTTGAGCTTGAATATGAAGCTGGGGATTATGTAGATGTATTCTATCTGCCTGAAGGCATTAAGATGGATATGCTCAAACCTACATACAACCTTGTAAGAAGAGTATATACATATCCTAATGTAATGCAGTATAAGATACCTGTGCCCTATGATGACTTTTTTAAAGACAAGAACTCTGTTGATATAACTAATGAATATGGTGCTCCGATCAAGAATATGGAAGTAGACTACACAAATAAAACCGTTACTTTCCTTGGATATTCTAGAATCGAGCTTGCATTCCAGTTCAAGTTTGATGAGTTTATGTCTAGAATAAAGAATATGATGAGTGCTACAACAGATGCATTCAGAAATATAGACTCTAATGAGATTGTAGCAGCAGATGAGTTCTATTATACTGATGATATAGATGTAATAGAGAGTGCTCATAATCTCGTAAATGAGTTCTTCGGTAATGAAAGAGCTGGTATACTTAGACTATTCCATAGAATGGTTGATGATGCTTACAATGGTCCTGCTTTAATAGAGTGGGCTCTTAGAAAGAATCTTGCAGACCAGTTTGATTATATAAGAGTATCAGATAAACTTCCTATATTTATGGAAGCTATCGATGAAATCATGGACTTCGAGCACTGTGCATATAAGTCTTGGGATGATACAGAGCTTGGAGTAGATGATATTTACTATACAACAGATCCTGAAGTACTGGCTAGAGCTCATGCTTTAGTAAATGAGTGCTTTGAATACGAATCTGATTCTATATTAACACTCTTCCATAAGATGGTAGATAATGCATTTGAGACTCCTTCTCAGATCGAATGGTCTTTGAGAAAAGGATTGCCTGAAATGTTCCTGGATCCTATGGAAGACCAAGTAGTATATAGAGATCTTATAGATAAACTTAATATGTTTATCGGTAGGGTTGATAGATACTTTGTATATGAAGAGCAAGTATTTGAGCGTTGGGATGATTCTGAGCGTGGTATTGATAAGATCTACTATACAACTGATCCTGGTCTTATAGAAAAGGCTCATCAGTGGGTAGAAGAGGACTTTGAAGGCCAACCTACAAGAATACTTGATATACTTCATAAGATGGTAGATGATGCTTATATGGAACCTAATCTTACAGAGTGGTCTCTTAGAGAACATCTGCCAGAGATGTTTATATATATAGCTGTCAATAACAGAATTGATGACTGGATCGAGCATATTTATCAGATTACTAGATCTAGATATAATGCTGAACTTGATGACGTTGTACTTTATGAGAGATCTCCTCTTATAAAGAAGCAGCTTCATGATTCTGTAGATGAATGGTTCGGTGAAGAACCTAAGTATATTATAGATCTATTCCATAGAATGGTAGAAGAGTCCTTTAGAAAGCCTTCTAACCTTAGACTCTCGCTTAGATTTAAGCTGAGTAGTATGTTTAACATACTCCCCTATGTAATAGTATTCTATTTCAGATATAGAGGAAATGATTTAGGAGTATTCGGTAATGGATATATTCGTATCAGAAGACATGAAGCTCCTATAGGAATATCTCCTCAGACTGTATTGGTATGGATTAATGGTAAGAAGGTTCTTCAGAGTGATCTGATGAGAATATCTTCTTCTCTTATGAAAGTAACCAAAGATGTACAGTCTCTCCAGAATCTTAATGTAGTAAGAATTGCTAATCCTGAAGACTGGCCGATTGATGTTAGTCAGTATAAATCTGAGCATGATCTCTTCATGATCAGTACTTTAGGAGCAGACTTAGATCATATCAATGCTATGCATGGTACTTATAATGGTATTAGTGATACAGAAGAAGAGATGATCTATGACATTGAACCTGAAATGATCTATAATGGAGTTATTCTTGACTTCTATATGGATCAGGAGTCTGTAGATGCAGATCCGTTCTTGTATAAGTATGAAGATAAGGATTACTTTGATAAGGATGGAGTATATATCTCTACAGTTCTTGACAATGATAGAAGAGCTAATATTCCTGATGATAATGGTTTGATGAATAACTAAAAGGCTTACCGATGGGTGTAAAACCCATCGGTTCAGTCTTGCAACATTAATATAATGAACTTACTCTATTGGAAGGAGGATGTTTCGTGAACAATGATGTTACGAATTCTAATGTCAGAATAGCGGTCTCGCCATTACCTTATGAGCGAATTCAGCTGGCAAAAGAACGAGAATTATTGTGCGATTATAACAATGGTCGTATCTATATAAAGAACGGCGAAAATGTTTATGATATTACTTCCAAGATCAAAGAAGCAATTACAAAAGAAGGAATGTCAATAGACAAATGTACTGTATTTGTTCAAGATCTTGGTACTATTCTTATTGGTGATGCATTAGAGCATATAATGCATAGCCTTATAAATATAACAGATTTAGGAACTGAACCTGGTGAACTTGTTACTGGTTATAATGTAGACTTTATGTCTATAACTAACAAGGATAAGAAGATTCAGTTAGTAGGATTCTCTAATGCTGCAGACAATACAGTTCCTGTAAAGCTTGGAGATACTATTACATGGAAAACCTACTCTTCTGGTGGAGGAGGCGGTGGTGGAGAAGATCTAGTTGTTTATGATGTTTCTCCAGATATGGGAATATTACAGTTACTTGGAAAACAGATACAGAGAACCTCTGGTCTTGCTAGTAGCATGACTGTTCAGGTATATCCCCCTGTATGTGGTAGCCAGTATTTTGCTTTTAAATGGAGACTTGATACTAGTGCATATCCTTTAGTATTAGAGTTCCAGCCTAACGTAGTATTTGAATACAAGAGTGATGCTAGTGTTGATTCTGGTAGCACTTATGTATTTGAATTCGAAACATATAATTATGGTCAGTCCTGGTTGGTTAAGAAAACTAAGTATAATCAGGATTCTTATACCAATGCCCTCGTTGATGCTATATCTCCTAAGGTATATACTAAAGACGAGGTTAATACTTTGATTTCTTGGCTCACCCCTGAGGATTCCCTTGATTCCAGTGAGTCTTGAGATAATAAATTTTAAACCAATTTTACAGAAAGGATGAAAAATATTATGGCTGATGTATCTAAGCTTTTAAAGATGGTCTATATCTCGGCGGCTAAGTATGCTGGTCTTGAGACTAAGGACCCGATGACGCTTTACTTCATCAAGAACACAGGTAAGATCTATCGTGGTGCACAGGACTACACTGAAGCAGTTCGTGTAGTTGAAGACTTCCCTGCAACTAACCAGGCTCAGGGTGTTATCTACATCAAGGCTTCTACTTCTGAAGCTAAGACCTGGACAGGCTCCGCATGGAGAGTTGTAATCCCTGCTATCGATACTACTGTTACAGAGAATTCTACAAACCTCGTAACATCTGGTGCAGTATATACTGCTATCGATAATGCTGTTGGTGGCATCGACTTCTCTGACTATGTAACAAACGTAGAGTGGGATAACGAGGCTAGAAAGCTCAAGGTATACAAGGATGATGCCCAGACGGTAGCATTCCAGGTTGAGCTTGACAAGATCGCTACAGACATCGCTTATGATGGTTCTACAGGTGTGATCTCTCTTAAGGACGTTAAGGGTAATGTACTGAAGACAGTTAACATTCCGCTTGACAACTTCGTTAAGGATGGTCACTATGATTCTGCTACTCAGAACCTCGTACTTGAAATGCAGAATGGTACTACAGTATCTATTCCTGTATCTGCTCTTATCGATATCTACTATGGTTCGACAACTGCTACAGCTGTTACAACAGTTACAGACGTTAGCGGTCAGACTCAGATTCAGGTTAATGTACGTATCTCCGCTAAGACTGGTAATGCTATCCAGACTCTCTCAAATGAGGGTGAGGAAGGTCTCTATGTAGACATTTCTGGTAAGGTAGACAAGGTTACAGCTGCTGTTGCTGGTAACATTGCTACTTTCGTTGCTGGTGGCAACATCCAGGATTCTGGCAAGGCTGTTGGTGGCGCTACACTTGCTGCTACAACTGATGCTAATACTCTTGCTACAGAGGCTGCTGTTCAGGCTTATGCTGATACCAAGGCTGCAAGACTTACAACATTCACAGCTGGCGATATCGCTACTGTAGGTGCTGATGGTGGTCTTGCTGATTCTGGTAAGACAATAGGCGGAGCTACAATCGCTGCTACACCTACTGCTAATACCCTTGCTACAGAGGCTGCTGTTAAGGCATATGCTGATGGTGTTGCTACAGCTGCTGATGACAAGTATGTAGCCAAGACTTCTATCAATACAGATCTCACAACAGGCACACCTACAGATACGCAGGTTGCTTCTGCAGCAGCTGTTGTAGACCTCCTGTCATGGGAGATCGTAGAAGATTGACCTAATCTTTAAATCTGGAGGTTCTTGCATATGAGTCCATTGGAAGAATTTATGCGGAGTATAAAGACTGCCAAAGCTAATGCTCCCGTAGTTACGCACTTTGTTCAGTGTAACAAGAGTGCTCTCAATGATGTGGATATAACTCCAGGACAATGGATTTTCTGTGCGGATACCAAAGATTACTATGTCGATACAAAGAATGGCGTCCGAAACAAAGTTTCGGACGTTATTTTTGTAGACAGTGAGGAGGATCGCACAGATCTTATATCACCACTGAATGATAAGCTATATATAACTAGAGATACTGGTACTGGCTGGTTGTATTTAGACGACGAGTGGGTTCCTCTGCACACTAAAGCTTCTAGTGTATATACAGCTGATGGACATACAGTAGAAGATAAATTAGCAGGTATCTCAAAGATTGGAAGAAGAACTGGTAGAACTGTTGCTACTAGTGATGGTCAGACCCAGTTTACAATTCCTTTCCCTTTTCAGAACTACCTTGCTGCTGGAAACTATGTAGAAGTTCTTATTGATTCCAAGTTAATTGATGAGACTCTTTATAGTATAAGCGGTGACACACTTACTGTAGATCAGAGTTTAGCTCTGAATACAAATGAAGTAGTTCGTTTTATATTCTGGTATAATGATTACTCTGGATCAGCATATAATCCTGACTCTGTTACATTACCTGCATCGAATGTTTACTTAGCGAACGGTATGACAATTCAGCAGGCAGTAATGGTTCTTATGGATGAAGTTTCTACTCATAAGAGTATTGCTCAGAACGTTGTTGATCTTACAAAATCTGATTCTACTGAAGAGTCTAATGACTCTGAAAGCGGTACAGAATAAAAGTCTGGATGGCTATAATGCCATCCAGATTTCTTATCTAACGTCAACTGGCTTGATTTGGGAAAACATTATATTAATATCTTTGAATTATGTAGAGGAGGAATAACAATGGCGTCTGAGTTATCGCTTGTCAAAACTCTTTTGCGACTTGTACCAGAAACTAATATAGTTCCTGGTCAGTATATAGCATGTACAGATAGCACCAGAGCATTCTATGATATTGCTGATGGTGTACGTATAGAAGTAAACTTTTCAATAGAAGCTCAGTTAGTACCCGATTATATAACTGATCGTGTATTGGGAAAGGTTTATTATCTTGAACCAGTTCAGAGATTCTATGTATATGAAGCTACTGGCTTCAGAAGAATCTTTACTAATGAAGAAGCAGATGCTTTATATGGATCTTATTCCATGGTGCCTTTTACTATGGAGAATCAGATCACTGGTATGAAGCTTGCTCCTAGAACTCTTGCTAGTTGTGTATATACATCTTCTGGTGAGAGTGTAGAAGCTCTTATAGCAAATACATATCGTTTAGGAAACTATGTAGCTCTGACCAAAATTGGTTATGATGGTACTAGTTCTGTATTAATACCATTCCCATTTGATGAATATTTCGCTGGTGGAAATATCATGGATGTATATCTGAATGGTATTAGACTTAATAGACAATCTGACTATACTATTTCTGCTGATGGAATGTTGGTATTCTTAGATCCCAGCAATATTAGAGTAAATGATGTAGTCACATTTGATTTTACTTTCAATTCTACCAATATATCTGGTTCTGAAAGATATCAGACAGTTATAGAGGGTGGATATATTACCAAATATTCTATACCTACTAACAGACTTGCTTCAACAACTTCTAGTTATCTTATAGATGATGCTAGTACAGTTGCTACAGCAGCTGCAGTAAATGGTGTATATAATAAACTCAATGATAAGATAGATGATATAGCTACTAATTATCGTGGGGTTTATAAGACTGTTTCTAGTGGTACAGGTGATACTATAGTACTTACCATACCAGATATTAATCTTCAGGATGGTACTGAGATTAATGTAAAACTTACAAGAAATCTTAATAACAATGCTGTAGTAAGACTTAATACATTAGCTGAAACTATTGTATATGTAAACGGCACAAGAGCAACAGGATTATATAAGAAGGGTGATTATATCTGTCTTGTATATTCTGCTGAGCAGAATGCCTATAATGTCAAGCTGTATTGTGATTATAAGATTACAACTCATTCTTATGCTACTAGAGTAGATGCTAACTTAGGAGTTATACCTTTTTATATTCCTCAGTATCTGCCTGGTATTACAACTTTAAGAGTATATCAGAACAACCTTCGCCTATTTGATGATATTAATTACGTTGTCTATGATAATACTATCAGACTGTTAGACTACACTACGAATGACGGAGACCTCTTCGTATTTGAAGTAGATACAGTTGAGAAGTATTATTTGTAATATACATCAAATATATGACGAAGGGTGGTGAAAATATGATGGCTATTATTTCTATTTGCTCTGGATTCGGAGCTGTTCTAGGGACTCTGATCTCAGTAGCGCATATAAACAAGCGCGTTAAAGAACACAAGAGACTTATAGGCTTTAAGGAAGAAGCCTAAGTCATATAAAATAATTAAAGGTGGTGACATCCAATGGATCCTGTAGTTATTTCTGCATTGATTGCTGGAAGTTGCTCACTTGTTTCGACCTTTGTAGGAATTATGGTGAGCTCTAAGTTAAGTAATTATCGTATTGAGCAGCTAGAAAAGAAAGTTGACAAGCATAATAATCTTGTTGAGAGAATGTACAAGGTGGAAGAGGAAAACAAACTCTACGATCTTGAACTTAGAACCCTCAAGGAAAAGTTTTCGGACCTGGATAAGAGGTATCACGATCATGGCTGATTATAGTAAAAGACCAGCAGATTCGAACACTGATTTCAGGACTAACAAGAACAAGATGGAGTTCTCTAAAAAGTGGCTCATATCTGTGATTGCAATATCTTGTATATTTACAATAGCATCTTATGTACTTGCATTTTTTGATAAGAATCCTGTATCAGAGATTGCTGTTGCAATTATTCAAACCCTCTGGGGTACAAGTGGTGTATCGTTCGTTAGCTATGCAGTACAAAATAGTGTTAGAGCATATACTTCTACAAAAATTCTGGGGATAGAACTCGAAGAGCAGAAACTTCAGAATGAAATGAATAATGAGAATTCTGAATTTGATCAGAATAATCTTTATAATAATGATGGAGGAGACGACTATGACTATAGGTGAGTTTCTTCAGGAGAACTGGCCATATATATTAGCTGTCCTCCTTGGGTACTTATCTATAACTAATGGCTCCAAAATACATCAATGGTTAATCTATGCATGTACAGTATCGGAAAAAGAGATGGGTGGGGGAACTGGTAAAATTAAGCTTCGTATGGTATACGACTTATTTATCAAAAAGTTCCCCGTCATCGCCTCTATTTTTCCGTTCTTTATATTCTCTATGTGGGTTAACCATGCACTTAAACAAATGAATGCTATAAAAGATAGTAACTCCAAGGTTGCGGCATACTTAGAAGGAGGAACTAAAAAAGATGAAAATAAAATATCTCAATAGCCCAAATCACTATAATGGGCGAAATGGATGGAAGGCTGATGTAATTGTCTTTCATCAGACTGGCACTACCAGTTTAGAAGGTGCATTAAAATGGTACCTTAATCCTAATGCACAGTGCAGTCCTAACTGGGTAATAGATGTAGACGGCACTATATATCAGCTTGTTAATCCAAACAATGCCGCTTACTGCAACGGCACTCGAACGACACCTGGTCAGAAACTTTACTATGGTTTGGCTACAAGTAGGCTTGTCAAAGCAAGAAAAACAAATGCTAACTATTTCACCTACTCAATGGAGTTCGTGCATTGTCAGTGGGGAAATATTAATGATGCTCAGATTCATGCTGCAGTTGAGCTGATCAAAGAAGTCATTATACCCAATATGAAGATGCATGGAGTTACTCCAAAATATGATAGGGATCATTTCATCGGACATTGTGAAATAGATCCTATAACCAGAGCAGCGTGTCCTGGAAAACAATTCCCTTATGATAAGATCATAGCGGGAGTTAGAGGTCTCATAGACACCACACCTAAAACTGTACCTACAGTACCTAGTGTTACACCAAAAGCTAAGTTCAAAGCTAATGATAGGGTTAAGATTTTATCTACTGCTACTACATATGCTGGTATATCTACTAGAATACCTACAGCATATAAGGGTGATAAGATTACTTATACAATTACTAAAGTTAGTGGAGAAAAAGCGCTCATTAAAGAGCTGTATAGCTGGGTATTACTTAAAGACCTTAAATCGGCTTAATATATACAAACCACGGCGTGCAAAATGCATGCCGTGGCTTTTCCACATATAATTAATAAAAAATTTTAAGGAGGAATATTATATGGCTGGCGAGAACCTCTCTGAGTCCACTAGGGTTACTATAACCATTAGTGAATGGAAGAGAAAAATCGAAGCTGGAGAAATTACTCCGCTGAATGCTACCAATTATAAGATAGTACCGGATCCTGATGGGGAAGACTATGGAGTAGATACTTCTGTTGCAGAACGTCTCACTACAATGGATCTGTATAACCTTGTATCTAAGAAAGCTAACGCTACTAATGGTGAAGCTGGTCTTAGATTAGAAACTGTATTTGATAATCCTATTACTGAAGTACCTATTGTTGGTGCTGGTAATGTAACTGTAACTTCTGATGCTACTGGTAAGATCTTAGTATCATCTTCTGGAGATTCTGATAGTCATACTGATGACCCTGATCAGATTCATACTGCTATGCCTATGAATCTGTATAAGATGTCTACATCTTCACATGGTCATGTACATGAAGTAGAAGCTGTAACTCTGGGCGATGGCATTACTATGGATAATACCAATAAGATCAAGCATACTAATGCTATTGAACCTGGCGTTGCTCAGGGTAGTGCAACTACTACACTTGGCAATGGTGGATCTTTCCAGATTCCTGCAGTAAGATATGATGCTCAGGGTCATATTATAGATAAGGGTACAACCACCATGACCTTGCCTACATATTCTGCAAACAATGGTATTCAGGTTACTGGTGGAACTCTGATATCTCATACTAATGCTATTAGCCCTTCTACGGCTAAGGGTTCTGATACCTTTACTGCAGAGAATGGTGATAGCTTTGATATACCCACAGTTAGCTATGATGCTCAGGGTCATGTAACTGGCAAGGGTACCACTACAGTAACTCTTCCTGAGTTTGCTGCATCTGATGGTATCAAAATTGATGAAGATGGACTTACATTTAAGCATACTAATGCTATTACTGCTGGTACTGCTGAAGGTACAGATACAAGTACGCTTATTAATGGTGGAAGTTTCACCACACCTACAGTTAGCTACGATGCTCAGGGACATGTAACTGGTAAGGGTACACATACTATTACACTTCCTACATTTGCAGCTGATGATGGTGTTAAGATTGACACTGATGGACTTACATTTAAGCATACTAATAATGTAACTCCAGACACTGCATCTGGATCTGCTACATTTACTGCAGATAATGGTGATAGTTTTGATATTCCTACAGTATCTTATGATAAGCATGGTCATGTTACTGCTAAGGGTAAAACAACTGTTACACTTCCTACATTTGCTGCAGACGATGGTATTAAAATAGATACCGATGGGCTTACTTTCAAGCACACTAACAATGTAACTCCTGGTACAGCTAAGGGTTCTGAAGGTGTTACCATAGAGAATGGTGGTACTATAGATCTTCCTACTGTTACTTGGGATAAGCATGGTCATGTAACTGGCAATGCTAGCACTACTGTTACGCTTCCTGAATATGCAGCTACAGATGGTATTGAAATAGATACTGATGGCCTGACCTTTAAGCATACTAATGCTGTAGGTACTGGAACAGCATCTGGATCTGCTACTAGCACTCTTGCTAATGGTGGAAGCTTTGATATTCCTACTGTTACTTGGGATGATCAGGGTCATGTAACTGCACATGGTAAAACTACTATAACCAATCCTACATATGCTGCAGGAGATGGTATTAAGATAGATACAGACGGTCTTACTTTTAAGCATACTAATGCTGTTACAGCAGGCACTGCTCAGGGTACTGCTACATCTACACTTGCTAATGGCGGAAGCTTTACTACACCCACTGTTACTTATGATGCTCAGGGTCACGTAACAGAAAAGGGAACCAATACTATCACACTTCCTACATTTAAGGCTGGTGATGGTGTTAAGATAGATACGGATGGCTTAACCTTTAAGCATACTAATGCTATAGCTCCTGGAACAGCTCAGGGTACAGAAACAAGCACTATTGAAAATGGTGGTAGCTTCACGACTCCGACTGTTACATGGGATGCACAAGGTCATGTTACAGGTAGTGGTTCTAATACAATCACTCTTCCTGAATATGCAGCTACAGATGGTATCGAAATCGATGAAGATGGACTTACCTTTAAGCATACTAATGCAATAACTGCTGGTACCGCTGCAGGATCTTCTAGTAAGACTCTCACAAATGGTGCTAGCTTCAATATGCCTACTGTAAATTATGATGCTCAAGGTCATATTACAGCTAAGGGTACAACCACCATGACTCTGCCTACATTTAAGGCTGGTGATGGTGTTAAGATAGATACAGACGGTCTTACCTTTAAGCATACTAATGCTATAACTGCTGGTACTGCTCAGGGTACTGCTACTAGCACTCTTGTTAATGGTGGTAGCTTCACAACTCCGACTATTACATATGATGCTCAGGGTCATATTACAGCAAAGGGAACTAATACGATTACCCTTCCTGAATATGCTGCTGATGGTGGTATCGAGATCGGTGAAGATGGTCTTACCTTCATGCATACAAATAATGTAACTGCTGGTACAGCATCTGGTACATCTACATCTACTATAGGTAATGGCGGAAGCTTTAGCATGCCTACCATATCTTATGATAAGCATGGTCATATAGTTACCAAGGGAACTACTACTATTACTACACCTAAGTTTGGTGCAGGTGATGGTATCAAGCTTGATGGTCTGAATTTTAAGCACACTAATGCTATTACTGCTGGTACTGCTTCTGGTACAGCTACATCTACACTTGGTAATGGTGGAAACTTTGAAATACCTACTATTACTTATGATGCACAAGGTCATATTACAGATAAGGGTACTACTAAGATCACACTTCCTACTTATACTGGGTCTAATGGTGTTACAGTTTCTGGAACATCTATTACAAACTCTGGTGTAAGATCTATAGCTACAGGTACAGCTAATGGTACTATCAGTGTAAATACTAATGGTACTAGTGCTAATGTAGCAGTTAAGGGACTTGGATCTTCTGCATACATGGATACAACCGATACTTATTCCAGTACTGGTACAACACCTACATCTGGTAAGGCTGTTGCACAGGCTATCGGCACAGTTACAGCATTGATGGGATCCAATAATGGTATCGCTACTCTGGATTCTTCTGGTAAGATTCCTAGTTCTCAGATACCTGGATCTTATGATGACGTATTGAATTTTGATACAGTAGATGATTTCCCTGATACTGGTGAAGAGGGTAAGATATATGTAGCTAAGGCTACTAATACTCAGTATCGTTGGGGTGGAGAATCATATATTCCGATTGGTTCTCATCTTGCACTCGGTGAAACATCTTCTACAGCATATCGTGGAGATAGAGGTGCTGTTGCATATACACATGCTACAGATTCTGCTAGAAATACTACAGCTAAATCTGAAGCACTCTATGCTATAGGTATTACAGCTCATGGCCATGTAGGATCTTCGACAGCTATTACAGCAGGTACAGGTATAAGCTTAGCTAGCAATAAGATAAGCCATACTAATAGTGTAACTGCTGGCACTGCTAGTGGATCTGCTACAGCAACTATAGGTAATGGCGGAAGCTTTAGTATTCCTACAGTATCTTATGATGCTCAGGGTCATGTAACAGGTAAGGGTACCACTACTATAACAATTCCTACCTATACAGCTAATACTGGTATTAAGCTAAATGGTTTGACATTCCAGCATACTAATGCCGTTACTGCTGGTACTGCTAGTGGTTCTGCTACAGCAACCATAGGTAATGGTGGAAGTTTTAGTATTCCTACAGTATCTTATGATGCACAGGGTCATGTAACTGGTAAAGGTACAACCACTGTTACACTTCCTACATTTGCTGCCGGTGGTGGTATTGAAATTGCTGATGATGGTTTGACATTCCAGCACACTAATGCTATTACTGCAGGCACTGCATCTGGTTCTGCTACTAAGACTCTTACATTTGGCGATACATTTACCATTCCTACAGTATCTTATGATGCTCAGGGTCATGTAACAGGTAAGGGTACCACTACGATGACAATGCCATCTCTTGGCACATCTGCTACTACTGCAGCTTATGGTAATCATACTCATGCTACATCTATAGCTGCTTCTAGTGCAACTAATCAGCTTAGTCTGGCTGCTTCTACAAAGTATGCTATTACTGCTGGTGGAACCTCTTATGTATTTACAACACCTGCAGATACTCATTGGACTTCACATCTTTATGCTGGAGCTTCTGATGGTAATGCAAATGCTGCAACTACTAATGGCAATACTTATCTGATTATCTGCGACAATGGTACTGCTAGAGATAGAAGAAAGATTGCTGGTGCTGGTGGAACAACTGTAACTAGTGATGCAAATGGTAATATTACTATTACTAGCCCTGCTCTCGGCACAGGAGCTTCCAATGCCGCTTATGGTAATCATACTCATGGTATAACACTTGCTACAGATTCTGGAACCAGTGCTATAACTCTTAGTCCTAGCACAAAGTATAAGCTTACTGCAGGTGGTCAGTCAATAATCTTTACTACACCTGTAAATAGTACTTATACTGTAAACAATGGCACTCTTACCATTCAGGGTAATGGAACAAGTCTTGGAACGTTTACTGCTAACCAGGCAGGTGATAGTACCATTAATATTACTCCTGGCAATATTGGAGCTGCTCCTACTGGTCATACTCATAGTATTGCACTTGCTGCAGATAATGGTGAAAGCACTATTACATTATCTCCGAGTACAAAGTATAAACTCACTGCAGGTGGTCAGAGTATTATATTCACTACACCTACAGACCATACTTATACTGTAAACAATGGTACTCTTACCATTCATGGTAATGGTACAAGTCTTGGCACATTTACTGCTAACCAGTCTAGTGCTAGCACTATCAATATTACTCCTGGTAATATTGGAGCTGCTACTAGTGGTCATACTCATGATATAAGTATTGCTGCTTCTAGTGGTACAAGTTCAATAGCTCTTGCAGCTAATACCAAGTATCAGCTCACTGCTGGTGGTAAGTCGTATATCTTTACAACTCCTGCTGATACGAATACATGGAGACCTGTTGGTACTGGTGCAACTGATGCAGCTCCGGGTAACCATACGCATGCTATAAGTATAGCTACATCTACTGGTACTAATCAGATTACACTTGCTCATGGTGGTAAGTATGCTATTACAGCTGGTGGTCAGTCATATATATTCACCATGCCTGCAGATAATAACACTACTTATTCTGCTGGTATTGGTTTAACTTTAAGTGGAACTACATTTAAGACAAAACTCAAATCTGAAACAGCCCTTACAAATGACTCAGCAGCTGCTACAGAAACTGCTGGCAGAATATATCCTGTTGTTTTAGACAAGTCTGGATATCTTGCTGTTAATGTACCATGGACAGATCATACTTATACCGTAAACAATGGTACACTTACTATTCAGGGCAATGGTACAAGTCTTGGCACATTTACTGCTAACCAGTCTAGTGCTAGCACTATCAATATTACTCCTGGTAATATTGGAGCTGCTCCAACATCTCATAACCATGATTCTGCTTATGCCCCTAAGTCTCATACGCATAACTATGCTGGATCAGCTTCTGCTGGTGGCCCTGCAACTAATGTAGCTGGTACTTATTCTGGTAATGGTGGACAGCTTACACCTTCTGCTGTATCTAATGCAACAGTAAGATTCGTTATGATGAATAATCCTAAGGGTCTTTCTGGATTCCCGACTTATGCAGACTGCTTGCTCATGGATACTTATTCAGGTAATGATGTACCGTGGTCTACAGGTTTAGGTATAATTAAGCAAGATGCTGCTCCTAGAATGTTCCTGTTTAATGGTGCTAAAGGTAATACTACTACATGGAAGAATATCAATGAGGTTCTGACTACAAGCAACTATAGTAGTTATGCAGCTACTAGTGGCCATACACATGCTATAAGTATCGCTGAATCTACAGGAACTAATCAGATTACTCTGGCACATGGTGGCAAGTATCAGATTACAGCTGGCGGTAAGTCATATATCTTTACTATGCCTGCTGATAATAATACTACTTATTCTGCTGGTACACATTTGACACTCTCTGGAACTACATTTAATGTAACTGCTAGAAATAATACTAAGGGCGGTCCATTAGGATGGACTTCAACTTCGGCAGACAATATACTGATTACTTCTAATACATTAGCATATTGGAATGGTGCATATGCGGATACGAGTTCTAATCTTGAATATTGTAAGAAAGGTGCCTTTGGTACTATTGTTACTAAGAATGCTGGTGATTATGCACTTACTTCACATGGTAACCATGTACCTGATACACAGACTGCTAATAATTCGATATTCCTTAGAAACGATAATACATGGCAGAGAGTTACTCCTGCAAATATAGGAGCTGCAACATCTGGTCACAACCATGATACAGTATATACTCATAAATTCCATTATGGTGGAACAGGCAATACTACTAAGATTAAGATAAAGATTAATAGTACTACTTCTTGGATGCTTTCATTTGTAGTAAACCTGTATCAGAGCTATAGAGCTACATCTGTACTTATATCTGGATATCAGTATGGTAACAGTCATTGGTATTCTCCAACAGCAGTTGTATTAGGAGATTCTACTAATGCTGCTATTAATGTATACTTTGGATACGATTCTGCTAATAATCTTTGGGTAGGATTCGATGGTGGTGATTATACTGGTGTTTCCATTAGTAATGTGACTAACGGCTATACTCAGATAGATAATTTTGCAGGACTCTTTACAATAAGCAATGTATCCAGTCTTACAACTCTTCAGACTACTGTAACTGCTCAGCCTCCGTCACTTAAAGGGCATACTCATACTAAGTCTCAGATTACAGATTTCCCGTCATCTATGCCTGCAAGTGATGTATATGCGTGGGCCAAAGCAAGTACAAAGCCTACTTATACTGCATCTGAAGTTGGAGCTGCGCCTACTAGACATGATCATACTGAAATGGCTATGAGAGCTCAATGTACAACTGCTGATGCAGCAAATGCATTCCATTATCCTGGATATGTAACTGCTTGTAAAGTATCTAATTCGGTATGTGGATCTTATACAGATGGTATGATAATAGATATACCATGGTCTGATTCTTATGGTCATCAGATATATATTGATGATAATAGTCTTACCATTGGTCATAGGTATATGAATCAAAAAACTTGGTCTGGTTGGGCTACATTATTAGACACTAATAACTGGTCTAGTTATGCCGCACCTGCAAGTCATACTCATACAGTATCTCAGATTACTGATCTTCCTACAATTTCAGATAGTGCTACAAATTCTACACTTGTTAAGCGTACCTCTAGTGGTTATATATTTGCCACTTATCTAAACCAGTCATCTGGTGCAGAAACTCCGACTACATCTAGCTATATTATATATGCTAACTCTGATGGATATCTTAGAAAGAGTTCTCTTGCAAATATAAAGACTATACTTGGTCTTGGATCTGCAGCATATACCGACTCTACAGCATATGCCGCTTCATCTCATAGTCATACACCAGCAAGTATAGGTGCCGCGGCCGCTAGTCATACACATTATAGTCTTGCAACTATTGGAGATCAAAGAAATGTTGCAACAACACCTAATAGCTATTCCAATACATTTACATTTATGGGCCTTAAATCAAAGGCTACAATAGGATCTCCTTCTGATGATACTTACTCTTATCTTATTGGCCTTAGAGGTTGGTCTGATAATTCTGGTGGTAAGTCTCATGAATTAGCTTTCAATGATACTGGCCTTTACCATCGTATAGGTGCTACAACATCATGGGAAGCTTGGAAGAAAATTGCTTATACATCAGACATTCCTACAGTATATGCATGGGCGCAAGCATCTACCAAGCCTACATATACTGCAAGTGAAGTAGGTGCAGCTCCAACTGGACATGACCATACTATAGCTCTTGCCGCTTCTAGTGGTACAAGTTCTATATCCCTCGCCGCTAATACTAAGTATCAGCTTACAGCTGGTGGTAAATCTATTATATTTACAACTCCTGCTGATACAAATACTAATAATGCGGTTACTCAGACAGCTACTTCTACAAATGCAAACTATGAAGTTCTGTTTTCTGTAACAGCAGATAACACCACTAGAACAGAAGGAGCTAGAAAGAATAGTAATTTGACTTTTAATCCTTCTACTGGTAACCTTAATGTTACACAGATCAATGGCGTTACAGTAGGATCTTCGCCGAAGTTTACTGATACAAATACCACTTATTCTGCAGGTACTGGTATATCTCTTAGTGGTACAACTTTCTCTAACTCTGGTGTAAGATCTATAGCTACAGGTTCTTCAAATGGTACAATTAGTGTAAATACCAATGGTACTAGTGCTAATGTTGCTGTTAAGGGACTTGGATCTGCAGCATATACTGCTTCTACAGCATATGCGGCTGCATCACATGATCACCATTCTACAGCATACGGAACTCAGGCTCTTAGACATCTTGCTTCTGGTACTGCAGCGGCAACGACTACTAACTGTCCTTCTGGCGCTTGGTATGGTTATCATTCATAATTATACAAAAAATAAGGTAGGCATTACGCCTACCTTATTATTTTATTCTTTGTAGCTCGACATCAGATCTAATATGGCTTTATTTACATCTTCAAATTCCCGAGATGTAAGAAAGTTCATCTTATCAAGAACATCATCTTTATCATAAAATACTACTTCCTGGCCAGACCAATACCTTCGGGGCCTAATAAGATCAATTAAAAATGCTCCATTATTTGCATTTAGCTTAATATTAAAAAAGAGTAGTCTATGATCTACATAATACATTTTGACGATAGTAATAATTATAAGATCACCATCAGTATTCTTATAAGATGCTATACTGATCTTTAGTTTAGCTTCGATATCACTTACCAAATCGGCGTCATACTTTAGGCGAATTGGTTTTTTATCTGTTATGATATCAAAGGTCTTTTTTAATCCCAATACCTTATCTACCGTTTTTCTACTAAGTTCCATATTGTACCTCCATTTTATTCGATATAGCTCATCATCAAATCAACAACAGCTTTATTTATATCATTAAATCTTTTATAAGTAAAACTATTCATCTTATCGAGAACTACATCCTCATCATAAAATATTCCTACTGGTGTAGACAAAGTAGCCGAAGTAAGATTGATCAAGAATGATCCTCTGTCTGCATTAAGCTTAATACTAAAACCGTGATTTTTAGAATCATATTGTATTGTAACATTAGAAACAATTATAAGATCGTGATAGCTATTCTTATAGGATCTTATATTGACTTTTAATTTGACATCATGAGATATTAAATCAGAATCAATACAGAGTCTTCTATCTGTTATGATGTCAAACGTTCTTTTAAGCCTTAATACCTTGTCTACTTCTTTTCTGTCAAGTTCCATAATACCTCCTTTTTAATCTTTGTAGCTTAGCATTAGCTCGACAATAGCCTTGTTTACATCCTCGAACTCTTTACCGGTAATGCTATTTATCTTATCGATAACTACATCCTTATCATAATAGATGCTTGTCAAGGCAGACCAACTATCCGGTCTAGTAAAATAGATCAAAAATGACCCCTTTTGGGAGTCAAATTCAACTTTACGCCATACTTCATTTTTAGAGTTATCATGATATATCAATATATGAGCAATGACATCTTCAAGAATACCTTTTTTGTTCTTATATGCTATTATATTGATCTCCAATTTAACAGTATGGCATACTGAGTCAGAATCAGTGCAGAGTCTTTTATCTGTTATTATATCAAATGTCCGTTTTCGACTCAGCACCTTATCTACTACTTTTCTATCAAACTGCATATTATACCCCCTTATTTGATATAGCTATACATTAGATCTATAACCGCTTTGTTTACATCCTCGAACTCTTGGTAAGTAAGACGGTTCATTTTATATAAAACTGCATCTTTATCTTTCTCTAGCCCAAGTGATCTATATGGTAAGTTAAACAAGAACACTCCAGTGTTTACATATAACCTGAGCGTAAGATTCGTTTTCTCTTCATCTTTACCATAGTCTGATTCGTGTATTGTGATATCAGCCATGATTAAATGATCATTATCAGCATTCTTAAAAGAAATTATATTGATAGCTAATTTAGCCTTCTTATAATATAATGGTCCTACACAGACCATTCTTTCATCAGTTATAATATCAAATGATCCCTTTAAATCTATTACCTTTTCGAATAATTTTTTATCAAGTTCCATATTATCCTCCTTATAAGTTAAACCATATCTCATAGATAGCATAACGAAGCTCTGCATCTAAATACTTAGGGAAATCTGTCGTTATTACATCGTCCCAGAGTATACCTCTATTGATAGGTCTATATACACTTTCTTCTTTATCGAAGATATACAACTGATCATCCTTAATCATAAAACTCTCGGAATTAAAGCTGTTTATATAAGCATTCTTATAAAATCTACTAGATTCAATAGATCTTACTTCTATAATCCAATGCTTTTTTGTTTCTGTTAACGGAACTTCTTTAATTATAATAGTAGCCATGCAGTTAGGATATGCATGTTGTATATTATAAACTTTATACCTATCCATTGCAATACCATTTCTGATATCATCACCAGATACTTTTAAGCGATTAGTCGCAAATTCTTGCATCTGATGCATCAGTGTAATTATCCTATCGAAGAATTTATCTACTTCTTCTCTTGATTCTGATTTGGGAGGTAATCTTTTAATAATATCAAGATTAGAGATTCTTGTATTTATCTCACTAAAGTTGGTTTGTGTATAGGTGTGAGCAGTCTCTGTACTTTCTGTTTCTACGTATATAAGACCGGTATGGTCATCTATTTTTATATCAGGTAATAATGCATTAGATTTAATATCAAATACATCATTACCAACTACTTCATTATCGAAGTGAAACAGAAAGCTTCCAGAGTTTTGTATATAGATATCTACGCTGATATTGTTAGTTGTGCCCTCTGCATCATAGAAACTGGTTTCAAGAGTTACAGGCGCATAAGCTTTCTTCTCTGCACCTCTAAGAAATGCCATCTGAAATAATTTGTTTAATTCTGTCATAGTATTATACCTCCTTATAATTCAAAGCATATATCATAGATAGCATAACGAAGTTCTGCATCTAAGAGTTTTGGAAAATGACCTTCTATATAATAAGTATCAAATAAATCACTTCCACTAATACGCTTATACAGGTTATTTTCTTTATCAAAGATATAGAGATTAGATATTAGATCATCAATATCTATCAAGAATTTCTCTGTATTAGTTTTACTAATCAGAATATCTCCTTCTTTTTCTATAGTATTTACTAATATATCATACCCATCCTCGCACTCAGCATCAGGCTCATGACGTTTAATTATAATAGATGCCTGACTATCATCAGTGGCTTTTATATTATAGACTTTATATCCATATTTGCTTATACACTCTATAATATCAGGGCCGGATGGTTTTATTCGAGTCTTAGCAAACTCTTGCATATCTCCTATTAATAAGGTAATCTCACTAAAAAGATCTGACACTTCCTTATTTAAAGCATGCTTATTGAGTATAACGCTCAGTTCTTCTACAGATATTCTTTTGAATCCTTCATCTCCATTTTTAGAATTGGTAAATATATCTATATCACCAGTTTTATTATCAACCATTATATCAGGAGGGGTAAATAGAGAATCCTTGACATTGTAATTTATAACCCGAATTTTATCTTTCTCTTTAATATAATGAGTAAAGTGAATAGAAAATACTTTAGGGTTAGTTATATAGACATCTGCACTAACTGAATTACATACAGAGTTTTCATAAAATGATACCTCATAGGTTATTTTGGCCATTGACATTTTCTTATCAAAGATAATATTAAATGCCTTATCTAAATTTAAATGCTCCATATTATCATTCCTTTCTGTTATTGTATATGGATACATACCTAAGCAATAGTTATCGATGATTTTTATTAGATTGCATGTAAAATCTAAGAAATTGGAATCTACTCCATATTTTCTGCATATACCATATATAGTCTCTTTGATCTTATCTACATCTATAAAATAATAATTGATCCAGTGGTACATACGGAGATATATATTTCCTTCCTCTTCATCATCTTTCATTATATGTATCACCATACGTTCTATTTCTTCACAAGAATTGTCCTCTTTTAAAGCATATATATTTATCTCTATATCAAAATAGTTGCTATCATCTAAATCACAAAGACGTAAAAACATTTGATGCGATATATTACTATTTGGTGTGTATACTCTAGAACTAGACTTGTCAAATACTAGCTCACGATGAGCTTTTCTCATGTTTAAAAATTTATCAAAAAATTCTTTTGCAGTTTCCATATTACTACTCCTTTTTGTTATTACGTATATTATATACCTAGACAATGATTATGGATAATCTTTATTAGATCGCATGCAAAATCTATGAAATCAGAATCTGTTCCATATTTTTTCCATATATCACATATAATATCTTTGATCTTATCCTTATATATAGAATAGTAGTTAGACCAATTATACATACGAAGGTATATACCACCTTTATCTTTACCATCTTTTGATATATGTATCCACATACGTTCTATTTCTTCACCAGAATCATCTTCTTTTAAAAGAGATACATTTATCTTTATCTCAAAATAATTGCTGTCATTTGAATCATAAAGACGCAAATTCATCTGATGTAATGTGTCACTATCTACTTTATATACTTTAGAACTAGACTTGTCAAATACTAACTCAGGAAGGTCTTCTCTCATATCTAAGAACTCATCAAAAAATTCTTTTGCAGTTTCCATATTACTACTCCTTTCATCTTTATAGTATGTAATCAAAATATTCAAGTTTAACACTACTTAGCTAACTTTATAATAAATAATTCTATAAGGAGGAATTGTTGTAATGAAGACGATTACAATTACATTTAAGAATGGAACTACTCTTGAAGCTCTTTCATTCAATAAGAGCCAGAGATCGTTCCAGAAGGCTGATCGTGAAGTTGCTACATTTACTTTCAATCGTTATCAGGTAGAAAACTTTGATCAGCTTAAGAATATTTTCAAATCTGAAGATTACACTGCAGAGATCGAAGTTCATACTGTTGTAACAGATGATTCTGAAGAAGCTCAGGGTGAGGTTATAGAGGATTCTAAGGTACTGCTTGAGGAGTTTGTACTTCTTAGCAAGCTCGTATTTGACGAGTCTAAGTATACACTTATTCCTCCTCAGCCCGAAGAGACAGATCCTGAAAACACTCAGGAAGTTACTATGCCTAATCCTCAGTATATTCCTCTGTATACTGTAGAGATTGCAAGACTTTCTGAACTTGAAAAGAATCAGCGTAGGCAGACAGCTATGGTAGAAGAAAATATGGATGCTATCGTAGAGCTTGCTGGATTAATAGGTTAAGGAGGAAGAAACCATGGTTGCTATTTATGTAAGAAGAATCCGTGAGGGTAAGATGACTCTTGAAGAGGTTCCGCTGAGATGGCGTGAAGCTGTAAGAAAGGCTCTCGAAGAAGAATAAAAATAAAAAGAGTAGGGTTAGACCCTACTCTTTATTTTGCCATTTCTCATCATTCCAATATATAAATCGTTCAAGTATATATCGAAAGTTTTCTGGTTTTGTCTTTATATAATTTAACCCATATCTATATCCCATAGTATTATACATTGCTGATACTGGATAAAAATCTTCTAGAGACTCGTATATATCTTCAAAATCTAATATATAAGTATCTCCAGTCGATTCATCGTAAAAAATCGTTCCCAGCAAATCTATAGTTTCTACATCCTCCACATCTGGGAAGTCTGTGAAGCTCGGATAAGTTACAATATTCTTTCCATTTGCTGCGAAGATATTTAAATATTCTCCTGGGAATAATAAAACAAATCTATTTATTAAGGTATAATAATTCTTACCCATATTCTGTATAGATACAGGAATCTCTAATATCTGTCTAGTGTTAGTGATTAATATATCTATACATTGGGCTTTAGATATCCTTATATTTTTAGAATCACAGTTAGAGCAATATTGTTCATTATCTAATAGGGTTCTTCTGCATCTATTACATAATCTAGATACTTTAGTAATCTTATTATTATCTAATATATACTTTAACCATGCTATCTTAGCGACCTCATCATTGAATGTAGGGATATTCTTGATATCTATGGTAAGCTTCAAGCATGGATTATATACTCTATTTGTTTTAGAGTGTTGTACAATTTCAATGTGTTCAAATGGATTCATATTATTCTCCAAGATCCTTAGATATAACAATTCCTTCTGTAAACTTTATTGCAATAAATGCATAGCGCTTGACAATATCTTCACTATACTCTATAAAGACACTATCTTTATCAAGCTTAATAGTCATTGGCCCATATATCATAGATTCGCCTTGTTCAAGCTCTTTGATATCTAGTCCTAGCTGTGACCCATATCTAACATAATCATCGAATAATAATATTATATCTGGTTCAAAACATAATTTCACTTGTACAGGTTTAGCCAAAGGTTCTATAGTATATGCTGCCGCCATTTTTGCAATAGGACCATCAAAATTTATAACCATATTAATACCTCCTAATAAGAAATGTTACTAATGTCCAATGATAAACACAAGACATCGGAGTTATTTCAAATACTTTAATTATCTCTCCAGATTTATAAATATAAATAGAATATCTATCCACGATTATTCTTCATCTTTAAAAGGGTCTTTGTCTAATTTCTTTAAGTGATCATGAAACATAACGTCATTTGGTAAAGCAAATTTATAAGCACCAAGATCTTCGGTTAACGGAGAATTAGTCTCCTTTATTGTTTTGAATAATTCTCCAACATATTTAACGATTTTTATATAATCTGCTTTACAAAAATAATCACAAGCCCAAGCATAGGCTATATTAGCACTTGCTAAGTACACATAATTATGCTGACCAGAAGGTGTAACCTCATAGAAATTATCACCTGTTTTTATAATTACTCTGTATCTAATAGCCATATATTCCTCCAATAAAATAATTAAAGTACTGGTAGAGCACAAAGCTCTACCAGTATATTCTTATATTATTACCTGTGCTATCACTGTAGCATTTCCATCTTCTTCGAATCTTACAAGCTGCCTTATAATACAGGTTTGCATTCTTTCACTGTGCTCCTGATCAGATTTCTTGTTAGCTTCTACCAAATGGTTAAATATCCATTTAGCTTCCTCTTCTGTTAAATTGTGTATCTTATCAGGATCATCGCTTTCATAGCATGAAATCTTTTGTGTCATAGTGACATCCGGAACATCACCATAGAATGTGTGCATCTCATAATACATATTATGTCACCTCTGCAACTGTTTTATCATCTCTAACTGTTTAGTAGAATACTTATCTCTACTCAGCTGTATCATAGAATTACAGTTGATCAGAATATCTTTAGCATGGTTTACATCACTATTAAACATGCCATCATTTCGAGATATCTGCATAGCATTTCTCGGATTCATTACACGCTCAGCTGCATCAATGAAGTCTTTATTGATAAGATACATTATATTCAGAGTATCTCCATCAAAGTCTGCAGCCAAAGGTTTAAGAATTCTAAGCGGTACTGATGTAGTATAGTTCATATTGATTCCTATTACATGCATCAGCATAATACCACCATATGCTATAGTCGGATTTCGATTCAGTAATATCGGAATACCATTAGGATAACTAGCTATAATACCTTTAATGATATCCTCTACTATCTGACTATGTGTAATCTGTGCTTTATACCAGATCTTATAAGCATCAGAATATAATATACTATGAGTCTTCTGAAGTATATTTATAATACTCTGCTGAAGTAACTCACATAAAGCATGATAAGGTAATCTAACCTGATCTATTCTAAGTTTCTGGTCAGGAACGATTACAGATCTTGCAGAGAAGTTATATCTACCACCGAAGAGCATTCTAACAGAACCCTTCTTCTGTGCTAAGATTCTTTCACATTCTGCATAGATCTCATTATACTGAGTCTGCATATCATATAATGCTTGGTTCTTAGACTTCTTCTTTCTGAAGATATTAAGCTGGTCTTTATTTACCAGTGCAGCCAGTTTAGCAAGCATATTATAATTAGCATTTACACCCTCAAAGAATAATGATGAACCATCTACTTTAAAGGGTCTAAGATGAGTAGTATATACAGGAATAGACTGAGTAAATATCTTATCCCTATTCTTTACTATATCATCATAGTAGTCTTTCTTTGCAGGATTCTTAGAATAGAAGAAGTCTAATATCTCATCAAACTTCTCTACGAATCCCATCATTCCTAAACCTTGATAAGGATTATCCTTAGGAGGCTCAGGAGGAGTAATATCATTGCCATCTTCATCTTTTTCATCGATGGGTCTGATAATAGCTTCAAGTCTAGTGGTTCCAATAAGGAACTGAAGAGACTTAAACAGATTAGGATGGATTATATAATAAGGATCTTTAATACATATCCATCCAAAGTATTCGAAATCATCACCTACATATCTTACCTTAGTACCACAGTTCGGACAAGTTATACCAAGATAGAGTCTAGATGTGATATTTCCACATTCACATTTATATCTATTTGCATAAGGGTTTACATCATTAAGAGTCTGACCAAACTTAGATGAGAATGGAGAATAAGGACTCTTCAGATCCTTCTTAATAGACTGGGGTTCTGTTACTACAAAGCCCTTATCTCTAGAAAGATCTCTTCTTCTTTCATCATCGAGATTTAATCTCTCCAAATATGTTTCATACTCATACTCAGGATTCTCTAAGTAATGAGTAGTAACTTTCATTTTTGCCATTGAGATTTACCTCCATATAATTATAATCACTACTATAATATATACTCGTGATCATTATTAAATTAAAGTTGGCCAGAATATGAATTCTTACAAAAAATAAAAATAGATATGAAGCACAAACCTGAGTAGCAAATGCTACTCAGGTCAATACTTCTATGATGCATGGTCATCAACCATAACGCATATGTGCTCCCCATGCAGTATACACATACATGCTGATATGGTCGGACTGAGATTCTGTTCATTAAGATACGGAGACCGTAATCTTATAGAACTTCATCTCAGCTCCCTCAGGAAGTTCGGTGCAGCCTTCAGGAAGTCTAGGCCCAATGTACTGGGCGACATATAAAATGTCTCCAGGATTGAGACTAACACTTATTCTGGCTGTTTCCACCTTTCTTCCAAGGATGCTAGATACAACATTTGCTGTATCGGGGTGACCGATGCAAGATGTAGCATCTTCAGCAACCTGTTCAGGGGATATCTCGCTCCTGGTGATTATTACATCTCCGGAAAGATGTGTAACCATCTGGAGTGAGAAAGCGTTACCGAGATAACTTACCATGTTTTTCACCTCCTTTCATGGCTTATTTCGATGAGAGTAAAATAGTTGGTATGTAAAATTACAAGTCTTCTACTGTGCCGTCAGACCAGTATATCTTATTACCAACTATTTTACCCTCGCGGAGCTGCTTGATCTTCCCACCGGCCATCACAGAATTTTGTCTTGGCATTTTGAAAGCATGGCAGTTGGTAGAGTTGTATCTCTCCGTGTCGATAGGGGTAATAAACTTCCGTATATTCATCATATCACCTCCTTTTGATGAAGATTTTGCTGATGAGTATCATAGAGAATATGCACAGTAATATCTCTATTCACTATTATAATATATAATTGAAACTTTTTACTTTTACGATACCTTATAATCAGGTCAACTTAGTATTAAGGAGATGATATAAATGGCTGAAAAACGTGTTCCTAAGAAGATTACAGATCCTGAGGAAATAAAGTTCTTCTTAGAATTAACTGAAGATAGATGTTGTGATATGAGCTTTATGATGGATAACTTTGGCATCTTCAATGGTAAAGCTAAGTATCATGTATATGATATAATAGATATTCCACCTGGATCATATGGTCCTGCTGGTAAAAAGAATAAGAATACATTTACTACTACACTTGGTAGATGGATATTCAATAAAGCATTTATTGAACCTCATCTCTTTGAGGTACATGGATATGTAAATGAGCCTCTTACTAAGAAGAAGATGCTTAAGTTAAACCAGGAGCAGTCTTATGCTTTACTGGAGAACAAAATTACTATAGATGATATCTTTGACTTTTCTCAGAAGGTTCAGAAATTCCAGGGTTATACTACAATGCTCTGTCCTAGTATATCTGAATCTATGCTTCTTATATCTAAAACTATAGCTCCTAAGAAGAAGGAGTTACTTAAGAAGTATGAGAAAGAAATAGCTAATGGAGATGCATATGTTCTTGGAGAGATAGAGAAAGAACTTTTATCAGAGGCTAGAAAGATTCTTAAGGACGATCCTGCAATGGATCTATATAACTCAGGTGCAGTAGGATCTTTCGATAATAACTTCAAGAATATGTATATCATGAAGGGTGCTGTTAAGGACCCAGATCCTTTGAAGGGCTATAATATTATACTCTCTAACCAGATAGATGGTATAACAAAAGAAGAGTATACTAAATTTGCCAATGCATTACCTGCTGGCCCTTATGCTAGATCTAAGAAAACCTCTACATTTGGATATTATGAGAAACTCTTCTTGAATGCATTCCAGCATATTATACTTGATAAACCTGATTCTGATTGTGGAACTAAGCGTACTATTACAGTAACCTTAACTCCTAAGATGATGGATATGATGATGTATTCTTATATAGTAGAAGGAAATCATCTTGTAGAACTTACTTCTGATAAGAGAGATCATTATATGGGTAAAACTGTAAAGTTTAGATTCTCTTCATTATGTGAAGGTAAGCAGATATGCAACAAGTGTGCTGGAAATCTATTCTATAGACTTGGAATTCGTAATGTAGGTGCTGCTACACCTCAGCTTGCATCTAAGGTTAAGAATATAACCATGAAAGGATTCCATGACTCTACAGTAAAGTATGGTAAGATAGATTTGAAGAAGGCTTTTGGAGTATAACATTTATATAATGAAACTTCTTCATGGGAATCTCGATTCCTCCGTAAAATACAAGAGTTGACCTAGGGTTACCGCCCTAGGTCAATTCGTGTTTTTTAATAGTAGAGGTGATATGTAATATCTAATCCCTTGCTAGGATCTATTAATGATTCATTCGGGAAGTTATACTTTGTAAGAGGTCTGATATCCTGATACCACTTATATCCATTCTCATCTGTTGTAGACCAGCAGTAGAGAAGCGAAAGAGTATTAAGACGAGAATCATTAATACCAGATGTATTGTAGAAGAAGTCTCTGCAGTCTTCCTTAGTAACCTGAAGCTTAAGCTCTACATATATCTCTGCTTCTGTGGTTCTAGGATCGTTCCATACATCAGGAGTAATGTCAGAAGAGTCTGCATATACAAGCTTAAGTATAGGATCATGCTCAAAAGCCTTAAAGTAATATGCGATCTTCGGAATCTCTTCACCATCTATAACATATGCGGTAGGCTTTCTACCAAAGTACTTAGCTCTTTCTACTATAGTAAGATCCTCTTCAGGATCTACAAGTCTGAAAGGAACAAGAGCACTAGGCTTGATCCACTTAGTAGTATCTACATCATATACCTGGCTAGGAAGATTTCCACATCCATCTGTTCCTACAGCGAAGAGGAATGTCTTTACAGCATCCTGAGAAGGCGGTCCACTCCATACAGAGTTCTCCAGCTGAAGAGCTGCATTATAAGTCTGAGTAATCTCTACTCCAGGAAGATCAAAGTGTCTTCTAGCTGTAAACTCAGATCCAGAGACTATAACCTTATTCATTCCCCTATATATTTCTTCTCCTGTTTCCAGGCATTTTATAATTACACTAGTAGCCTTAAGTGACGCATGGTCTCTATTTTTGTTACTATCGAACATCAAAAGCTGCTTGTTGTCCATGATAGATTATTCCTCCTTACACGGTCTAATATTACTCATATGTTGTCTTATTCAAAATATGGCTCAATGGAGACCTTGTCAAGAGGTCTATATAGCCGATCTTCATAGGTTAAAGTAGAATTCATTTCATGTAACCTAGAATCTATTGTATATTTATGACTGAAGAAGTGGGTTGCTATGAGATCCATAAACATATCCTTATATTTATTCCAGTCATCGAATATGAAGTGTAGATAGAATTCATCAATAGTGTCATAGTATTTCATCTTATCAATGTAACTCTTATCTACTAATCTAGACACTTCAATCCTCATCTTATCCAAGAATCCAGCCATATCTTTTTCATTCAAGAAGAACCATATATCTATGAATACTTTCTCTGTAATAGGCTTTCCTTCATCAAGATCAAAATGAGATATAAGATCCTGTAGATGATCTATAGGTCTCATATTATTCTCTAATCTATCATCTAATAGATAGATTATAGTAAGATTCAACAGCTGTGTCTTATAAGACTTGAAGAACATGATCATCTTCATTATATACTGCTGAATCAACTCTTCGCCATGTCCTGGGAAGTATCTATATATATATCTGAGTATCTCATCATTATTGAAACACTCATCAAGAGCATAGATTACATGATCTATAAGATTAACGATCAGATTTCTTCTCTTCTCAAGATCTGTAATTGCAGCCAGTTTTTTGAGTTCTGCATATAGAGTTGGATCTCTATATTTAAGAAACTCTGTATAAGTCTTTGCTATACCTCCTGTAGGTATTTCAAAGTACTTGTTGGTATACTCTATAATCATAAGAGAATCATATATCTTCTTAAAGATTCTATACATTCTCATATCCTTACAGTTAACCATTTCATTTACAAGGTACTTATAAACATCTTTATTATCTACAAAGATCTTAAGCATCTGCTTATAAGTAAGTATACTAGAAGCTTCTACATGGAATCCAGCAATATTAGCAAAGATATCAGATACATGATTATCTGCTAAGTATTGAGCTAGCCCTGCAAGATCGGCTTCAAAGTTAAATCCTTTTATATATAAGACTTTACCCATAGTATCCATGATAGTATCTTCTACATCCATATAGTAGAAGTTTATACAAGTCAAGAATATGAATAAGTCTACCATTCTAAAGGCTTTATTCTGTTTTATATAAGGTACATAGCATACAAGATACTCTTCTAACTTATGCTTATCAAAAATGAAGTTGAAGAAGTAGCATATATTGAATGCTATATCAGAGAGATCGCACATAGAGTCTACTGATAAGTATTTAGTTCTTACTAGTGCAAACTCCTTATCCATAACTCTCTTCTTAATCTCATCATGAGGGAGATCTCCATCCCAGAATTCATCTTGATATACTATCTGATCATAAGTAAGGTAGTTAGTCCTATCTTTGATATAGTAGTCTATCTTATCCTGGAGAGGGAGTTTTATAAACTTCAGTTCAGAAGCTTCTTTATCATAACCAGTAATATCATCTTCAGATACAGTTCTATCTTTCAGGAGATAATACTTAAAGATTACGATATTATCATATCCAAACAGCGAGCATATATCTACAATATTTCTATTAGTAGACTTATACTTCAGTAATGTATGTATATTCTTTATCATAGCCACCTGATACTTTAATGGTATCTCAGAATAGTATGGTATACCATATGATTCAAATAGCCATCTAAGAGTACGAGAATCAAATACATCCTTCTTAAGGATATTAATCTGCACATTAGTAATGATATCTATCATAGTCTGAATAGTAATAAACAGACTTATGAAGTTATCATAGTAGTCAGACTGGAACCTAAATGCATCTGAATAGATAGTCTTTAAAGTAAAGTCTCTATTTCTAGCATAGGTTTCTATATATTGAGATCTGATCTCTTCAACTTCACATCCAGGAATATATAAGAGTTCAAACTCTAAGGCTTTTCTAGCCTTATAAATATCTATTCTCTTATATCCAAGATGATTCAGATATTTAGCATCAGGATAATCGGCTTTGATCTTATCCAGGATACCAAATACTTCCAATACGTCTATATCAAAGTCTGAGAATTCATGTATAGGAAGAGTCTTGTCTGTTACATATATATCATCAGGTATATATGGACCAGGATATATAAAGTCACCCAATATAGGAGGCTGACCATTCAGCTCTCTATAATACTCATTACCTTCCTCATAATTCTGAATAGTATAATCCATCATATACTTCTGAATCCGAGGACGTAACTCTTCTGGAATATTGTAATTATCTTGCATATATGATACCTGATGATCTACATCAGGATCTATCATATTTATAGCCCATCTAGGATATGGGAAGAACATTTCGAAAAATGTATGCTGCTCTATGCACGAGCAATAGATATCAGCTCTTTTCATTGTTTCTGCTGTTTCATATGAGTCAGCAGTGTTCTGATTCTTTACCACACAACCCTTAGCTAATATCTTAGTATTATATACTAAGACGTCTATATAAGGATTGTCAGAATAAATCATCTGTATTTCATCACTCATCTATATACCTCCTTATTCAAGGATTTGATTACATTTATGTTGAGCATATCACGAAACACAGGAAAGGAGCCCATGGTATAAAAACCATGGGCTATTGACGAAAAGGAATACGTATAAATGAGTTGAACACAATGCCTTTTAAGCACTACTTATATGTTCTTATCATAAACTTTTATTCGCTTTTTACATCATTTGGAGTAGCAGTTTTACCACTATTATGCTGTACTCTATAAAGCATAACTGCAAGATAGATCTTCATTGCAATTATATCTTCTATCCTATCAGATTTGTAGATAAGAGAAAGCTTATTAATCATAGTAAGAGTAAGCTTATCATTCACATCTCCTACTACGCTATTTCTTATATCCTCTTCCATCTTATCATTGATATATACATCATCCTGATAAGATATATTCAGAGCAGCATATACAGTTATAGCATTTTGAATTATAGTATCTAGCTCATTCTCTATATTAGATGTGTCATAAGCTAGATTGATCTCATATTCATTAAGTGCATTTTTTCTATTAAGATATCTAATGATACCTATAGACATATACGTTATGAGTAAAGTTCCTATCACTGTCCATACTATTGCTAGTATATCATATACCGAAGTTATCATAATTAAATCTACTCCAATCCATTATTGAATCTCTTAGTTTAAGGAGACCATTATCATCTGAATCAGGTTCTTCAAGAGCTTTTCTGATATAATAGATGAGTTTTATAGCGATCTCCTGAGTTATACCATACTTATAACAATCTAAGAACTCCCACCATTTACCAAAGATCTGGTTTGGAGCTACATAGAAGTTAGGATCATCATGGTATTCCTGATGTACAGTGGTGCACATCATTACGATAGGAATAAGGTTCCTCTTGTGTGCATCTTTGAGCATATACTCAAGATCGAAAGAGCTTATTCTACCGATAGTATTTATAGTATGCTCACACATAATCATAGCATCATCAAAGACTGTTAAGATTACATGGTTCATTTCAATGGAAGCTACATCGGAATCGATATTACCAAAGAACTGGCAATGATCTAGTCCAAGATCTCCCATCAAATATGCTTTATAGTTGGTATAAGTACGCGACTTTCTGAACCTAGCTACTGTATTGTCCAAGAACCGTTTATAGCTATCTATATCAGATAAAGTTTCTTTATCCTGATAGAATGGTAAATGTATAGGTGAGTTTGGACTGTATATAGTAGGGTTATTATTATTGTCATACATACTTATATCAGGGAATTCATTGAATGTTTCTTGATACATCTCTAAATCCTCCTAATATGGTTATTATATAGATGTTCTCTAATTCGACCAAATTAGGTAGATTTAATAAAAAATAAAGGTGGCGAGGGGTGCCACCTTTATACAGACTTTATCTTGTTCAGATATTTGGATCTTATAGTATAGCTTTAGTCTGCAAACACTATACCAATCCTACCATACATACTTAACGTGGGACAGTAAAGTATGTATGACAAAGGAGCTGTACAAAAAGCGAGTGTATAAGAAGGAACCGTCAAAAACCTCTTATACACATTTATAGTATATATCTGAAAGATATATTAGCTATCAACATATACATCTTCACAGTCATCTACAATTTCATGTTTTACTCTGTCTTCAACCTCTGCTCTCTTAGCATTATTGAAGCGATCCAAAGTACCTACAAGATAACCTGTGATACGTCTTATTCTCTCGAACTTAGGAGTATCATAGTCCCATTCTACATCAACATAGTCATTATCGAGAGTCAATGTAATTCCTGTAAGCTTTACGTGAGGTCTCTTTTCACGACCCATATCTACATAGGCCTGAATTTCTTTGTCAGAAATGTCTACTCCTCTGACACCATTCTTTATAACAATAGAATCTAACTGGTTCATTTGGAAACACCTCTTTTATATATTGATTATATAAAAGTTCGAATAGTTTTAACTTTATAATAAGTATCTACTTATGAAAGGAGCTATTAAAATGGCATTAAATCCGAAGATGCGTCTCCTCGAACTCGACTATGAGTGGGACGAGACTAATAAAATACATATGCTTACTTGGGATGAAGATTATCCTATGAATATTACAGGACTCTTCACCAAGGTATTCAGACCTTATCATGCATTCACTGTTGGAGATAAAGTTACTCTTAATGGTGAAGTATATGCATTTACAGATCTTAAGAATCTTGCTGCAAGAACTAACGCATTCGTTGCAGATCAGTATGTTCCGATAGCTATAGATCTCGATGAAAAGAGAATCGCTTACTATTCTCCTTCTGGTGCTGGCACTGGTTCTGGAGAAGTAGTTCATGTAGCTATAGGAGTAAATGACTGGGTTAATAAGCAGTATCTTGAAAGAATTTCTGATATGTCTACAGATATGGTTGTAGTACTTGGCTTCGAACCTAATATATCTACAACTGAACAGGATATCATTGTAGGTTCTTGTATTACTGCTGATATTACTAGTGAAGGTGTAGTATTTACTTGTCAGACACTTCCTAGTATTCCGATCCATCTTCAGCTTGTTATCTTATAAAAAAGAAAGTACCGAGGTGCATCAGCACCTCGGCTTCTTGTGCGTCAAGAAATATTGCTTAGAGATACATTTATATAGATCCCTAAGCAATAAATCATTGTAGGATATATCTAAATACCCAACCTGATTATCGAGCAGATATTCTGCCGAAAAACTAGAAAAAGCATTTGGATTAGAGATATAGTAGAATTTGGACTCAGAATTAAGATTACGATAAAATCCAACTTCTAATCTTCTAGACCTGTAGAGGGAAACAAATCTAGATATCATGTCTAATGCTTCAACTATATCAGTTTGAGCAGTTTCAAATAATACTAGCAAGAATTCTATCATATAATGAGTATGATAGTGAAATGATTCATCATTCATTCCTTTGATATCAAGAACCTCAGCCCCTGTAAATGGATGCTTTAAGTAATATAGTTCTTTCTTCTGAGAAGGAATATGATAATATGAAGTATAGAGGTTCTTCTCTTTAAAGATTAGCCATTCTGCTACTTGGAGATTAAGACATCTCTTAAAAGTAAAAATAGCATCTTTCTTTATAGATAATACATCTCGTTCTTCCAAACCATTAGCTTCAAAGAATAATCTTCTTGCTTCTATAAAACCTACCTCTAAGGCTTTAGCAATATTAGGATCTTTCTTCTGAAGTTTTCCAATGAATACTTGCCGGTCCATTCTATCTGCATTATATAAAATATTATATAGATCATCTGTTATAAGATTAGCTTGCCTTAAGATTGATATGTTTGCCTTGCTTAGATCATATTCATAGATTGTAGTATTGATCAAGAAGTCTATATCTTTTAGATATAGAGTCTTCTTATACAAATCAGTCATAATCGTCTAAGCTCCTTCCACAGTTTAGACCTAGATATGCAGTTTGTATAGTAGTATACCATTCTTTATCTTTATCAAAGTTCATCAATCCCCATATGGCGAATGAATTATCCTTGATAGTTTCTATATCATTTACATCCATAACGATATTACTAAGATATCCATATCTCTCTATGAATAGTTTAGCTATAGCTTCTCTAAGGTTATCTCTATATAGATCACTAGCTCCTATAAGAAGGATTACATCCATTCCTTCATATAAAGCATATGCTATATCCATAATCTCAAGCATAGCATCAGTACTCTGAGATAGATATATTTTATAAAGCTCATAGAACTTATCAGGATCATTAGGATCCATATACATACCACCAACATACTTTGGTGGAGTCAGAGCATCTAACCTTCTATATCCTTCTAATAAAGATGATACATTAAATATCACAGTATTTTCAGGATGGGTTAGATCTCTATTGAATATGATGTTTCTTGAAAATGCAAGCATTAGTCACACCTCGTAAATGGAACTATTATAGGTTTATTACTATTAATAACTCTATGTCTATAGTTCTCGAAGTATCTAAGGTAATCATCCTTAGAATATACAGGAAGATGTGGATTAATATCTCTGATTAAGAGTGGTAAAACTCTTTCATCAATTGGGACATTTATCGGAAGCATCTTAAGATATTCATCTGCAGTAATATAATCATATAAATACATCAGTATTACTCTCTGAGGTTCCTGCTGGGGATTGATCATAAATACATTAGACACAGATCCTACTATAATACCAAATAAGGCAAACTGATATAAGAGAGGCTGTAAGAAGTCTGCCTCTTGATCTGGTATAAATAATAAGATATTCATACCTCTATATAAACAAGTTATCAAGAGAACTATGAAAGATTCAGGTTCTCTTCTACACAGATACTCATGATATATCTGAGCGAATATTCTTGTTTCTCCATCTATCATAGCTGCAAGAGCTTCATATGGAGGAAGTAACACACTTCCCATTACCACTATATTATTAGCGCCTTGGAATGGGTTTTCTTCATCAACAATTACAACTTTAACTCCTCCACTATAGAGGACGTCTTCAACAAGTTTAATGTCTGATGTTACATTAATAGAGCCGAGCATAATTCGACCTCCTTGAATAAGTTTAATTGATTGTTTCAGAATTGGTACAATCTTACATTCTTATAATATATAAGTGGAGTTGGGTTTATATACCCAACTCCTGTCTTTCTTTCTCTGTAAGCTTCCATCTATACTTCTCTATAAAATCTTTAGATAGATTCTGGAATCTAAATAGATTATACCAAGTTACATAATCAATATGATCATTGATAAACTCTTCAGACATTTGGAAAACTACTTCTACTATATCCCAAGATAACTTCTTCTTATGTCTATCTATAAACTCTTCTGTTAAGATCTCTTTATTCTTAGATATAGCATCCCAGTCTATATACTGATAGTGATCCATAATGAAGTTATTAGATATATTCTGAAATCCACATATGGTCTGCCAATCTACATAGTCTTTAAACTCATCTATAAATGCTTCAGTAAGTATATACTTAGGACCAGATATTATAGTCCAATCTACTCTAGACTTATACTTTCTGATAAAGTCTATATCAAATTCCATATTAGATGCAAGCATATTCCAATCCTCCTTATCAATATCATTGATATGTTTCTCTAGCCATTTAGTAGATATCTTTTGGAATATGGATACAGTTCTCCATTCACCCTTAAGATTATCAAAGTACTTATCTAATTGATCTTCGGTGAATTTGATATTAGATAATAGATTGTGCCAGTTCAGCCTAGATGGATACTTATCTATAATATCTTCATCTAAACTCTGATTCTTACATACAGCTCTCCAGTCAAGTTCTGTATAATGATCATCTATTAACTCTTTGGATAGAGTTTGAGTCTCAGATGCTATAGTCCAGTTTATGTCTTTCTCGTGTTCCTTGAGAAATTCTTCAGATAAATGATCCTGGAATTTAGTTATAGAATCCCAATAAGGTGCTATATAGTCAAGATGAGCATCTATAAACTCTTCTGTCAGCTTACAATTTTCACATACAAGCTTCCAATCTATAATATCTTTAAACTTATTAACTGTACTAAGCTTAGGATCTAGAGTATCAAATATGCTTTCCCAACTAGTAACTCCAGTAGTTATAAACTCCTGTACTGTTTTTGGAGTTATACTATCTTGATTATCAATTATTATAGGTATATTGACCAGATTTATATTATCTTTGATGAAGTCTTCAGATAAAGTTTGGAACTCAGATACTTTTTTCCAATTTACTTTATCTTTAAACTCTAATAAGAATGATTCAGATAGTACCTGATATATTGAAGTCATCTCCCAATCGAGATAATCTTGGTACTCTTTCATAAAATCTTCATCAAAGTCTTCAGTTCTACATACTCTACTAAAGTCTACAGCTGATTTAGTAGCAGGCTTTCCATCTTCTATAGGAACTAGCTTTTTAATATAACTCATTATAAAATTAGGATAATTTAGTTCACTATCTTCTGTATACTCTTTTTCTATTCTAACCCTACTAGAATATATTCTCATAGCAAGAGCTTCAGGATGATCACTAATATTTTCTTGATTTTCTATAAATTTATAAGCAGTTACCTTATATAAATAGCAATCCTTAGGTCTAGTATTTTCTATATATGCACAACCAAAAGGAGATCTTTGAGACTTAAAGAATTTACCAGTCTTTTGACCATTTACTTTAACTTTATCAGTCTCTTCAATGCTTCTTCTCATTTCTTGGTATTCATTCATATACTCGTCAGGAACTTTATCTTCAGTAATCTGCTCATTATAAGGTGGAACTGTTACATCATATTCTATATCTACATCATATCTCTCTTTATTATATGCGTCTATTTCATCTTGAGTTGCTTGCTCTGGATCAGGATCATCTTTATGCTTCTCTCTTATTTTATCTTTTTCTTCATCAGTAAGCATATCTTTACGACGACACATATACATTGGATATCCATTTTCATACTCTTCTATTAACTGTAACTGAAATAGCATTGTTCTCCTCCTATAAAAAATAAACGGTGGATTGAACCACCGTTTATTCTTTTACTTAGAAACTAGCAAGGTTGCTAGGATCTGTATGGTGCTGTTCACGCTTTACAGTATGTTCAGCATTGTTTGATAACCCATCTGAACCGGATTCAGTATTAGGCGAGATAATTCTTGCATTTCCAGCAACTACGACATTGAATGAGTCATCATCTGTTATCTCTTCCATGAGTTTAGCCTTTACATTCTCAGGGAAAGTTGTACCTCTGATCTTACTGATTCTTTCGAACAGCTCATCAAAGGTTCCATACTGAATAGGAGAATCATAGATCTCATTTTCATACATCGGCATTACAAAGACATGAGGGTCTCCACTTATCTTGAATACCTTTGCATCTACTCTATTACTATTCTCAGGCAGAGATTCCTTACACATTCTCTTGAAATCCTCTGTCAGCTTAGGGAACAAGGGTTCATAGTTAGAAGTATCTATCTTCTGAACCTGTTCCTCTTCAGCAGGAGTCTCGTCAGAAGGCTCTTCAGTAGACTCTTCTGATTCATCTGTAGACTCAGCAGCAATATCTTCTTCATCTACATCCTCTTCATCATCTTCCTCATCGTCAGGTGTATCAAAGATTATATCAGGATACATCTCTTTGATATTATTTCTGAACTTAAAAGGCTGATCAGGATATTCATCTTCTACTATATTGACGAAGATATCTCCATTGTTTCTCTTTATATAAGTATCAACAGTACAACCGTAATACTTATGAACAACGTGATCGATAAATGTGTCATCAGCATTTTCATCAATGTCGATCATACCATCTTCTATGTCAGATCTGAGATCCTCGATAACAGTTCTCATACTGTTTACCATATCAGAAGACGGTAACTTCTTGAAAACTGTATCGATAGTCATCTGAGGATAAGTAGATTCTTCGTCCATCTGTCTCTCAGATATACTATCGATTATCTGCTGAAAACGAGAATAGTCATTAGTCTGACTCGTTCCAGGTACACCATTCAGTTCAACTGTAACTTTAGGAGCAGGCTCTTCTACAACAGGTTCCTTGACAACTTCTTCCTTAACCTGCGGCTGTTCAGGCTGATCCTCTATTACATTGAACTTGGCTTTGTAGTTATGATTGAACTTAGGTCCCTTCCTCATAGGTGTGCCCTCTCTTTTCTCTGTCTTCTTCTCTTTAACAGTAGGATTACCTATTGTAGTTTCCTTACCATTGAATGAGAGTGTTATTCCTCCTTTAGGTTTAGCTACATCAGCTTCAGGAATTTTCACAGGACTGGTATAGTTCTTCTTATTTTCAGTGATCATTACCTGATCAGCTGTAATTGGAGTATTGCTCTCCTGTTTAGGCGGGAATCCAACTATCAGCTCAGGAGCAGACTTCTTTTCATATGCTTCTTCCAGAGCAGCTTTCTGCTCTAACAGTTCCTGAATAACAGGCGGAAGAGCTTCTCTATCTACTTCGCCAAATTTCTCAGGAATATGAGATGAGAAGTCTACAGGCTTAGGTTTCTCTGCAGGATTAGGCATCTTAGCAAGAGCTACCTTAAGGCCTCCTATACTATTGCTGATTGTAGGTTTCTTAGGTGCACTTGTGTACACTATCTTATCAGTCTCCTTCTGCGGTTCAGAGCCTCCAAGGGGCTTATCTCCGAAGAATACACATACTTTTAAAGGCATATCTTCTTGTCCTCCTTTTAATATTATCAGATTATCTTGCTGTGCTTCAGCAAGATCTCTTGCACAGTATTTCTTTCCACACTTGGGACATACTAGATAATTGAAACCATCATCATAGTCTATTTCACCATCGCAAATCCTTCCAGTTCTATTGCCATAAGGATCTATTTCAGGTAAAGCACAATGAAGCTTGTTTCCATCTAGTCTGAATACATATGGGAAGTCTAGCAAGACTGGTCCAAAGCCTAATCTTACTCCCCAATTCATAAAGAAGTCTGTCCCAACATCGTCTAATGCATAGAGTCCAATTAAACCATAGACCAGCACATCGAACACATCATTAGCTATATTAAGGAACTCTTCTCTACTAGTAATAGGTTCTACCTTTTCAACAAAACCTACTGTACCGCAAGGTGAAACTTCAAATACTTTAGTTATGAATGGTTTAAGATAAGCCTGGTTTTTAAATTCACTAGGATTATCTCTTAAACCAGTTCTATCTAACGCTATTTTTGCCACAAACCTAGGATCTTCTAGGTGTCTATATACTACTCTATTGGTTCCACAATGAAACCTTCTGAAACTTCGATTGACCATTATTCGATCAATCTCTTTTTCTTTAAACTTTCTGTTAGCATTATACATAACAGAGGTTGCTACATCATTGAGTGCTTGTATATCATATGGCGTTAAATAGTTGTACATACTTGGTATTACTAAACTCTCAAACCTAAACTCTAACGGACTGAGTGTTTTCGAGTATAATACTTTCAGTATATCTGCTCTAGCCAACTATTTATACCTCCTTTTAGGGAGATTGACCAGGACCCTGGGTTCTTCCAGTCATAATCCTGGCAAAGAATTCGGATCTACGCTTATCTGCCTCGTTACGCAAATGATTAGGAAGAGATACTTCAAGATCATTTACATTTATAGGGCCAGACATATTTATATATCCATTGTTGGTATTCATCATAGCATTCTGATAGATAGAATATCCATAAGGATTAGTCTTCTTCATGAACTGCCGTAATACCTTAGAGAACTCATTACTATCATAAAGACCCATGAGTTTCTTCTGCTGTTTCTGAACGAGATCATCGATATAATCATGATACATTTCTGTACCATAATGATCCCAGAACTCGTCTATCTTCATACTCAGAGGATATTTCTTTCGATAAGCTTCTCTCTGTTGATTAACCCAAGCAAGCTGCTGAGCTTTAACAACATTACCTTCTACTGCAGTAGCAATCGTAGCTCTGAATTGCTGCTCTTCTTGTTCATACAACATAAGGTCACGTCCAGAATATTCGACATCGTGGGCTTCAACTTCTTTAATTACCTTGTCACCTACGGTTAATCTAATTCCAGGGACATGTATTACAAGCTTTCTCTTAGCATACTCATCCTCTATTCTCTTCTGCGGAGGAGTCAGTAACTCTTTCTTAACCTCTTCAGGAGTCGTCATAACGCCAGTAGCGCCAGTTCTGGCCCCAGAGATCAAGATACTCATTATGTTTAACTGCTCTTCTCGCAGTGCAGCAATTCTCTGCTGCTCTTCATTCATAAACTGGGAATACATGGTAGGACTATACGCTCCGTTATACGCATAGGCATACCCATTATAACCAGCATTCCAATATGGATTATAGCCATTATTATAATAATAGCTTCCTCCATATAAGACTTGGTTGCTGAAGCTCTGATTCATCTGATTTATCTGCTCTTGAGTATATGGTGTATACTGTGGAGCATCAGGCGGATCAGGCCTTACTTCTGGTATTTCTGGTTTAAAACCTGCAACATCTTCTGCTGTAGGTCTAGCCATATACCTGGAATACTCTCTCATGAGCTTTTGTTCTTGTTGCTCAAGAGTCATGCCATTCCTAGCCATCTGTAGAGCATCGGCTTCTCTAGCCATACGCTCTCGATTTCTTTTAGCTCTTTCCTCAGGAGTTTCTTCCTTTGGTGGGCTATGCTTTACACCCTCTTTAACATACTTAAGTCTTACTTCTTTTGGAAGACTAGTATCTGTTATAGGGTTATAGTCATTGAAGGCCAATATATTTCCTCCTTTCTATCTACATCTATAGTATATAACTGTAGAAAGGGATAATATCGGAGTTGTCTTTGAGACAACTCCTGTATTATTTTTAGAATGGGTCATATCCATCGTCACCATAATTGTCATCGTCATCATCTTTTGCTATAAGACCGGCTTTCTTTGCTTTGAACTTTTCGTTATAAGCTGCATCAATACTTTTAGAAAGCTCTTTAGATATAAGATTAGGAAAACCATTCATAGTCTTCGGATTATATCCAGGTAGCATAGTAGATTTGTAATATCTTATATCTGTCTGTATAAACTCAAGCATTGCACAGAGTCCGGGTACCATAAAGTTTGCAAGGCTATATATATCTTCCATAGTAAGCGCTGCAAAGTCAGGATAATCTGTAGGTTCGAGCTTTTTATTTATAGCTTCCTGATAGAATACAGTAGCTATATTTAAAGCTGTGACAAATATCACATCTTTAGACATATTATATTCACCAGGATATGCTATAGGGCCGAGTCTATATCTAGAAATAGCTTCAAGATTACCTATAGCTTTGAATACTGCTGCAAATTTCCAGCTATTAGCGGCTAAGCTCATCTGGAATGTAGCAAAATGATAGGATACACGATAATTTATAATAGCATTTACGCTATTTGTATAAGCACTGAAATTTGAACTTAAATTCCTGAGCTCTTTTATTTTATCATTGACATCTTCAATATTAGCGGCTTGTTCATAAGTATTTGCAATCTTGGTAGCAAATACTGTACCTGTATCCTGCAGGAAAGCTCCTACCTTAGTATAGAAAGATATCTGATCAGGTATAACCTGACCTTTCTTTTCATCATATACAAGATCAAGAAGACCTCTTTTCTTCATGTCTTCTTTACACTCTTTTTCAAGCATTGATGTTCCATACTCTGCAAGTTCTTCATCAATTTTACCTTCAGTTACTTCAATTGTATCTTCAGGTGCATTCTGAAATCTAGGATCAGATTCGATCATCGAATCGATCTCAATCTGAGTTGCGGGGTCTAAACGTTTCATTTAAGTAATCCTCCTAATATTATTGATTACTAATAGTTCTTGTAGCTTTAGTTTGCTATTTTGGTGAGTTTGAATAGCATTTGAATATACCTGCCAGATAAAACTTCTGCCTTAAGAGGCGTATCAACAATAGATCTAAATGCATTGAGGAATGTATTACCTGCTAGTAATGCCAAAGAATCTATTTCAGGTTTATTATTAGAATGTCTGAGTAGATTCTCGAACTCTATAAATATATCTACTATGAAATCTGCTGCATTGTCTAATTCTAAATATGTTCTAGAACTAGTCTTGTCTACACTACCTACTATATGACATGCATTAGTTAAGTTTAATAGTACATCTGCTTTTAAAGCTGTACTATAACCACTACCAAACGTATCCATTTGCCATACCATGGCCTCTACATCTTTAGTCATACTACCATTATTATTAGATATTGCTACTTTCATATCTTTCCACCACCTACTAGTCTGGAATATTTTGGCACATCGTCATAAGTGACAATAGAGTTGAATACCCTATTGATCGGAGTCTTATAACCATTGGAGCTATTGATAAGCTTCAAATGTGCTTTTGTTGTTTTGTCTACCTCTATATTACCTTTAGTAATATATCGAAGATTCTGTTCAGAAATATCCATCTTATTGCTTACTCTGAATACAGAAAGTGCATTAGCCATAGACTCTTTAGTATTTGTCACATGACCTTTCTGATGATAGAGATTGAACTTGAGTTCATTCTGTAGTACAAATCTCATTACATCTTTAAAGATCTCTTGGTTGGCTACTGGAGCTCCATTGGAGCCATATAAGACTCCATTTTCGTCCATGTTTCTCAACCATCCTTCATACCAATGTCTTATTCCAAATACGCATATCTTACTATCAGAAAAGACATTAATATTCTTATAGAACTGTCTTGCTACAAGAGCAAGTTCAACAGCTAGAAACATTGCAGTTATCTCGCTGTTATTATTAGTAGTGGCTGGTACTATTTGATACCGCCACATATCTTTTTTATTGCCGTGCATTCCTATTGCACCAGCACAACCTATTGTGACTCCATCTTCAAAAGTCTTTATAGATGCATCACAAAAGATATTATAATATTCTTCGCCTGTAATGTCAGGCAACATTGTCAGTGCCATTATAACACCTCCTTTCTAATACCATTATTATAGTATACAATCTTAAAATCCTTTGAATTCGGTATATTGGCAACATACTAATAAAAATCTAGACACTAAGGAGGAATTACTAATGTCTATAGTAAATAAGAAGGCATTCGATCTTATAAGCGAATGTGCAGAATCTGATAGCTACAATACTGATTCTATTTTTGACTCTGACGTAAAGCTTGAACTCGATGGGCTTTATGCTGATATAAAGAGAGAGATAGATAAAGATTATGTGGTTTATCCAAAAGAAAGTATTCCTGTACTTCAGATAGATGACTGCGATGATAGTCCTTTCTGTGTAGAGCTTGAAATGCTCGCTAAGTATATGGATACTAATAGCCTCGTTGATATAGATCAGGCTGTTGCTGATATAGCCGAAGCTAATAATATTGAAGTCGATGATCTGTATGTTCTTATTGAGTCTGAGGAAGATGCTCTTGAATATCTTGAAGAGTCTAAGAAGCTTAAGAAGGCCACCGGCTCCAAGAAGAAGCTCGGTGGAATATATAATACTGCTACAGTTCTTAGACAGCTTAAGACTAAGGGTATTAAGGTTGCTAAGAAAGGTAGAAAGCCTGTTAATGAATCCGCTAAAATACAGAAGTGGACAGTTTATTTCTCTAGTCAGCACAAAGAAGCTTCAAGATTATTTAAGAGTGCTAAAAAAGAAAAAGATTCAAAAGTAGCAATAAAATTATATAAAGAAGCAAAATCAATATTTGAAGATTGCTTAAAGCAAGCAAAAGCTATAGATAATCAGGACTTTTTTGATTGGCTTATAGATATTGGTTTTAAAAATATATGGTGGATCATATTGGATATGGTAAGAGCAGCTCCTGATTCTATTAGTGGTAAAGATAGATCCTTGGCTATAAAAAGATATGAGTCTTTAATACGGTTATGTGATGCTAAAATAAATGCATTATCTTAAAAACACAAAACGAACCCAGAGGTACTATACCTCTGGGTTCTTTATTCCTGTTGGAGGATTAGTTAGAAGCTCCAACCCTGCCAAATGAGCCACAAGCCGCGAAGTATTGGCCAGATCATGCCACGCGCGGCGAACGAGACGGACTATGCGCGCACCTACTTCTCCGTCACTATATTGTTACCTCCATATTAGAAATTAATTCTAAGGTTACTTCATAGATATTCTTATGTGATTCGGATCTAGCTCCAGTATCATTATTATATAAGAAGTATCCATCCATATCTTCCTTGATAGAGTATACCTTGTCAGTTCTACGCTCTATATAATCATTGTATTCCATCTTCTTAGGATCGAATACAGGAAGTCTAAGATTATCAAAAGAGTTATTAGCCATATATCCTTTAATACTCTTCTGCTCATTAAGGAATCTCTTCTTTATAGCTACCAGATCTACATGAGTAGTACACTCATCTATAGCAAGCTGGTCTTTATCAAGAAGAGGTTTACCAGTAATCATCTCATAGAATATTGCAAAATCATTATCTCCATATACAGGAGTCTTAGTAGCTTCTTTTATTCTAAGGATTGCTTCGCTTCTATCAGGTACATTGATTCTATAGATATCAAATATACCTTTTTCAAGTAAATCCTTAGCTTTCTTCTTAACTACCTTATTCTTCTCATCAAGAGCTAATACTGTTTTAGAGTTTATATCTTTAGCTATAACAGACCTTTCTATATCTTCACCTGAGATCTGATTATGCTCAGGATAATTTATGATATAGCAATTAAAGTCTGTAGCATTAGGAATAGCTCCCATTATAGCAGCAGTTCCAGAAGTCTCATTGATTCTGATATTAGTTTTTGTATGATCCTGAGTATTATCAAGAAGATTAGACTTCATATCAGCCATTATATATAAGAGTTGAGAGAAATCATTATTAGTAAGTCTAAGATAGTTAAACTTTCCAAGATTTGTAATCATTTCTTCTTTGGCATACTGCTTCCCTCTATATATAGGCATATCTCTAGTATTAGGATTATCTCCACCATCCTTAACCTCTATGATCAGATTATAAGGTATATAGTAGATATCAGTAATCCAATAACGCTTCTCACCTTCAAACTCATATTCTAATGTAGGTCCAGGAGCCATTATATCACTACTAGGAACTTCTAATACTTGATCAAAGAACTCAAGAGCTTTCTTTTCATAAGATCCAGTATATGTAATCTTACCACCATCTCTAAATGTATAAGTACCAGAGATAGATCTGTTAGCAAGCATCTTCTGCTGGTGCTCAGGATCATCTAAGAGAGTAGTTTTACCATATACTTTAATCATATTCTTCTTAGCTTTCTCTCTAAGAGCCTTCCGACAGTTAGGATTGTCGCAGAGCACATTATATTTACAAGTCTTTTCATTCCAAGATGTATGACCTTTGCATACTCTACATATTCCAAAGCCTTCTCCAGGCTTCTTATTATTTACTATATCGAATACTATTCTTGTAGGAGTATATCCCTTAGGAATCATATCATCATGATTTCTTTCTATATGAGATATAAGATCATCCCTATCCTTAGTAGCATTACAATAAGGACATTTATACTTTCTATGACTAGCTTCAAGAAGTACAGCCTCATTAAGATACTCTGCAACAGCACTATCCTTCTTAATTTCTACTCCATACTTCTTTGCAGCGGCATTTATTCTCTTTGCAAGTTGAGTCTTCTTAGACTCTTCACAGTGTCCGAATAACTTTATAGCAGATCTTACATGGTCTGCATCATTAAGAGGATACTTTCTATCCTCAGGTAAGCCAAACTGAGAATCTTTTAACTCATTTCTCTCTTTAGAAGAGAGGTTAGATTCTCTCAAGCTAAATATACCCATGATAATTCCTCCTATTAGATCAAATTACTAATATGTTTCGGGCTTTCGATATTATACTTTATGATAGAGATAACAAAAATATAAATGAGTAGCAGCTTAAGGGGTATAAGCTATTCATATAAGGTACTTCTCTGCGGAGATAGTATAATAGATGTGTGCATACATCGTCCTCTAATTACTATTTATAGAGTCAGGGATTAAACCCTGACTCTATTTTATATATAACTATTAATTAGTGTGAGTGAACCCATACCAGACTAGTTGATTTATTCGAAGATAGAAACCTTCATATTCTCTGAAGTAGTCTGTCATAGATTTAAATCTGCATCTGATATGAAGGTGTAGTTCATGCCGGCTAAGACCTCCCTGCGGGGAGGTCATTTTATGCTTCAGTAAAAAATGATTTGATAAACAGCTTATTAAATCAAAAGAGGTGGTTATATGGCTACTGAGTACTTGCTGTCTATCAATAAGTTCGATAGACCTAAGAAATATGTAGATAGCGAAGGCAAACCTGCAGCCACGCAAACGCTTATAACAAGACTTATACTTATGGATCCTGGTACTATACAGCATCATCCTGATATGGGAGTTGGTATAGTATCTAGATATAGGTATTCTAACACTGATGATCTCCCGGCATTAAGGCATGATATAGAAGATCAGTGCCATACATATTTACCAGAATTATATGACTGTACTGTAGAGGTAGAGTTATATGATAGTCATACAGTAAGAATCATGCTTTTATCTAATGATATAAAGTACGTAGCAGATTTCGATAAGGAAACTCTAACCTTATCTGAATTATAATATATAAAATGGAGGAATCAATATTATGGCAGAGAATATTTCCCTTAATGATCTCAAGACACCTGAGACCAAGGCAGAAGAAGTAGCCACTGAGCCCAAGACTCAGGCAGATGTAGAAGAGAAAGTTCCTGGAAAACAGCGTCCTAATTGGAAGGATCGCCAGCTTAATCCTGGTAATATTGTAGGAATAACTGATATAGCAAAGACTTTACCTGTAGATGATGCACCTCCGGCAGAAGAGGATGTATTTGGTAACGCTATATTCAAGATCGATGAGGCTGCAGATCGCTATAAGAAGGATCTTACAGAGAATCTTATTAAGCCTCAGATGGAAAAGATCAAAGAGTATAATGAAGCTGTAGAGGAAATTAAGGATGAAAAGGCTATGGAAGAGCTTCTCGAAGAGGCAGATGGGAAGACTACTGAAAAGTCTAATATCAAACTTAACTCTAAGACAACAGTAAATGATGACGTTGATGATCTTTTCGGTGAGGAAGAAGATGATGTAGCTAATACTACTACAGAAACTTCTGATGTTTCAGACTATGACTATACTCCTAGCGAAGAAGAAAAGCCTAAGGAAAAGGTTGAAGAAAAGAAACCTGAACCTACTATAGACTTTACTTCTGATAGCCTTACAGATGAAGAATTTGAAAAGGCTATCGGTCTTAGTGATGAAGACGATGATGAAGATGCTCCTGAAAATGAAGAATCTGAAGAGGAACAGCAGAAGAGACTTGACGAGTTCAAGGAAGATATTAGATCTAAGATTCATCCTATAAAGAAGAGCTTTGATCTTAGTGAATTCACTATCTCTAGAAAGCCTATCTCTGCTGCTAAGATTCTTAATGCACCTTCTAGAACAGAAGTTAAGAGTGCTGACTGGGCTCTGCTTAATGCTAAGAGGCCTGTTGCTATGACAGCACTTTCTGGTATTGAGATAGAGAAGCTCAATCCTAATAGAAGAGATAGAAATATGCTTAATCTTACCAAAGAAAGATTTTCTGTCTTCTATAATCATCTTCTTGATGATAATAAGCCTGGTTCTCTTGAAGCATGGCTTAAGCTTGTTGCCGAGGTAGATATCCCTGAATTATTCTTCTGTGCATATAAGGCAACATTTGAAGATACAAACCTTGTACCGTATTCTTGTGATGCATGCAAGCATACATTCATGCAGGAAGTTCCTGTAGATGATATGGTTGAATATCCTAATGATGAAGTAAAGAATATGGTAGAAAAGATAAGAAGTGGTGATACTACATCTGCAGGATCTTATAAGGCTAAGCTTGTACAGATTACAGATGATTATGTATTCGCTATTAAGACTCCTAGTATTTATACTGCAGAGATGGAGCCTGCTGCTCTTGATACAGAGTTTGTCAATAAGTATAGTGATCTCCTTGGTGTAATTACTTATGTTGATCAGATCTTCCTTATTGATGCTGTAAACAAGACTCTTATTCCGATAGACTACAAGCCTGATAGAACAGACTTTGTAAAGACTGTTAAGAGAAAGATTGTAGCCTATACAAAGATAATCAGCAAGTTTAATGTAGATCAGACGTATCTCCTTAACAAGGCTATTACAGATATAGACGAGAAGGAGAATACTCTTAAATACATTGCTCCCGAAACCATTTGTCCTAAGTGTGGCGCTAAGATTGCAAAGGAAGAAAGAGATCCTATGACAATGCTTTTTACACGGCGTCAGCTGGCAGCCTTAAACAATATGTAGAAAGATGCGAGATGTTATCCTCCTTTTATAAAGGAAGGATATCATATCGAGAACTCTATGATATGCCAGCTGGTGAGTTCCTTGTATTATATAATATTGCAAATGAAAGGAATTCTTCTGAAGAAGGCAAAAAGCAATTAGAAGCTGAAGCTTTAGAGGACACATTGGAAGAGGCGGTGATGTAAGTTGTCCGATAGCAATCTCATAAATTTTACTAAGACTATAACCTCAGATACAGTAGAATATATGCGTTTGTACTTTGACGAGAACTTTGCAGCATATTCTATTATGTCTAAGTATAAGGGTTATGATATATCATCTAGTGTAGATGATTCTGGCGCTATCTACTACAAAGTAGAGAATGCAGAGAAAAAGGAATTGGACCGTTTCATAAATGAGTTAGACGGTAATCTTATTACTGTCTATGGAACAACTTACTCTATCAATATAACTCGCAATGGCGATGCACTATTGATGTCTTTCAGTAAATACTAAAAAAATAACGAGGGGTATTTAACCCCTCGTTATTTTTTATCGTAATACTAACAATATAGTACTACGAAGTGAGTGGCAAACTAATCTTGCGATCAAGTAAACCGCTATTACAGTTGTACTTAACAGCAAGATCGTTTATCACATCTGTAGCCGAGCAGGGCTTCTTCGGGCTCTGCTCAACCTTTTTTACATACACATCTAGGTCTTTAGATGTACCATCGTAATGGATAAACCATTCCATCTTAAATCACTTCCTTCCGAAGCTGATTGAAGTATCCACATGATCATGCAGGATCATGTGGATATTTTTTGCTTTTCAATATTATAATATATAATTGAAATCAAATTTGCCAAATTTCCACATATAAGTAATACTAATTATCCAAGGAGGCTAATATGGCTGAACAGCATTTTGAAATATGGCCGCTAGATGCCAAGAAATTCATCAAAGCTAATGACTGTAAAGAGATTACAGACCCTGTAGCTTTCGATAATAATAACTCACCTTCCCCTGAAGGGCTCTTATCTTACCAGATATTTGGTATTACTAAAGAAGATAGAGCTGGTACATATGCATATATAGATCTCGGAGAGGATTTTATACATCCTTTACATTATAAGATCTGGACTAAGGTAGAATCTAAGGTACGTGGAGTAGTTCATGGCACTTCTACCTATAAGATTAATAGTAATGGAGATATAGAAGAAGCTAATGACGGTGAAACAGGAGTAAGGTTCCTCAAGAAGAATCTTGATAAACTCTCTTTCGGACATGGTAAGAGAGTAGATAATATCAAATTCCTTAAAGATCATAAGGATACTCTATTCATCAACAAGTTCATAGTTATACCACCTTACTATAGAGATGTAAATTCAGAACAGGCTAAGCTTGGTTTAGGTGAAATCAATAAACTTTATCAGTCTCTGATTATAGCAGTAAGATCATTGAAAGAATCTCAGGATTATGGTCTTACTTTATCTGATGCTACTAGAGGTAGAATACAAGAGATTATAGTTCAGATCTATGATTGGTTCGGTACTGGTACTACAATCAATGGTGAAGAGACTGGTGGTAATCTTCCTGGTAAGCTTGGTATTATCAGAAGAACTAATATGTCTAAGACTGCAGACTATTCTACTCGTATGGTAATATCTGCACCTCAGTTAAAGGTAGAAAAGCTTGAAGATCTTGAGATAGATCCTTATCATTGTGCATTACCTTTAGCTTCTGCACTGGTAAACTTCTATCCTTACGTATTATTCTATATAAGAAGATTCTTTGAGAATGAGTTTGCTGGTAGAACTTCATATGAAGTTATAGATAAGGGAGAAGTTAAGATGCTTCCTCTTAAAGACTGGCAAATATATTATGGAGATGCAAATATAAAGAAGCAGATAGATAGATTCATACATGGATATTCTAATAGATTTATCCCTATTGAAGTTCCTGTAGAGTTCTCTAAACCTGTATATATGAGATTTAAAGGTAGACAGATTACTGCAAAAGAGTATGCAGAAGGAGATTATGATAAGCTCGAAGCTATGGATAGAGATATGACTTGGTGCGATCTCTTCTATATAGCGTGCTGCTCTGTTACTAAGGGTAAACATGTTCTTCTTACAAGATATCCTATAGACTCATACTTTAACCAGTATCCTGCTAAGATTATAATATCTTCTACAAAGGCTACTGAAACTATATACTTCCCTGGTGAAGGTGTACTTAAGTTCTATCCTAAGATTAGACAGGAAGATATGTACAAGAATACATCTAGTGACTTTATAGATACTCTTATCACTCATAATACTAGACTTGTAAATATTTCTGGTGACTATGATGGTGACCAGATGTCTGCAAAACCTATATATACAAAGAAAGCTAATGCTGAGTTGGATAAATTCTTACACTCTAATGCATCTATACTTAGCCTTGATGGTATTAATATGCTGCAGCAGAATAAAGAAGGTATTCAGACTATGTATAGCTTAACTATGTGTCCCGATGACACAGTAAAGTTTACTAATCCTGAATTTTGATAAACTCTAATTTCTGATCAATATATTATAATAGTGTCAGAAGGTAGGAGGTGTTAGCCATGGATGATAATCAGACTGTGGGTACAACACATGACTAATTGCTTATTGTAGATAATTACCTCCTTCATATACTGATATGTATCATATTTGGACATTGGGTCAGTTGGAATCAGGTCCAAAAACAAACCTTAACCCGTAGGCACAGTGCCTACGGGTTTATTTTTTAAGAGTTCTTCTTTTTTCTGCCTCTCTTCTTAGGAGCAGGCTGCTCTTCAGAAGCTTCCTCAGTTTCAGTTGTTTCTTCTGCTACTTCCTCTTCAGCAGGAGTCTCTTCTACTGTTTCTTCAACAATAGGAGTTTCTTCTACTACAGGAGCAGGTTCTTCAACAACTGTCTCTTCTACCTTAGGAGTTGATTTTTTAGGCTTAGGAGTCTTCTTTACTTCAACAAGCTCAGGAGCTTTAACTTCCTTGTTTTCAAGCTTAGCTTTAAGCTCTGCATTGTTATCCTTATTGTAATTAGCAAGGTTGAGCGAGATTACAGATCCATCAATAAGAACCTCTTCAACTCTAGCCTTTGCTATAATACATGCATGGATATCACTTATAGTAAGTTTTATCGATCTAATGGATGATCTTATCGGAATACCACTCATAGAACGAATCGGAGATCTTGTATATACATTTACAAGCTTAGTATCTTTAGAATTTAATATAGCCATATTAATCTTCCTCCCGTACCTGTACTTCTAAGTCTTGAACTGCGGCATAATCTTCAGATGGATCAGAATCCTCGTAATCATCATCGTCATCATCTTCATCGTCCTCAGTACCATCATCTATATAATAATGAACGTCATCTGAATCATCTTCATCATCGTCGTCATCTTCATCGTCGCACTTACATACTGTATTACCATCTGCATCGATGTATTCAAATGACTCATTTAATATTCCCTGCTCCTGCATAGCTTCGATTTCATCATCAAGCATAGCACCTACTGTAGATTCACACTCGCATGAGAGTTCATCACACTCTGCATCAAGATATTCATCACAATCATCATCGAGTATCGGGATATAATCATCATACATGATGTCTTCGATATCAAACATTTTCTTCATCCTCCTCTTCTTCATCTTCATCAAATATATCTTCTTCATCGACATCATCTGTAGCAAACAATGATTCATCATCGTCATCTATCAGAGCATCAATAAAAGAGAAATCGTCATAAAGATAATCATCTTCATCTTCAAGCATCTCTTCAAGAAGAAGCTGTTCAAAGCTGTTAGGCATTGGAAATTCCCCCTTTTATGAAGGTTAAAATTACTTATATGTTAGAAGCATTGATTTTATAGCACTTTCCATACAGAATATAATCAATGGTATAAGATAAAAGAGGTCTCTAGTAGGAATCATATCAAGATCATCTATAGCCTTGAGATTCTCTGCAGAGATTATAGACTCGGGATTTCTAAAGTAATCTGTAAGTATATTATATATAGCCTTAGGATCATCAAAAGGATAGTAGAGTCTATTCTGTATATTTCCTATAACCTTCTCATCAAGAGGCTGCCAGCAGTTGAACCACAGATCAGGAGTATAGATAGCATAATAGTAATCTTCGAGTCTGGTTACAAACAATGAATTCGGATCCTCTATATATCTACCGAATGCATTATTAGTAGGAAGCTTCTCCCAATTTCTGGTTTCAAAACACTTCCAGAAGCTTCTATCATATTCGATAGGGAATGTAGTAGGAAGATGTAATGCTTGAGTTATATAGATATAATGATTAGAATCGTTCATTATGCCAGTTCTAGACATAAATTCTATTGTATACGGATCATAGAAATATTTATTGTCTTCTGTATAGAATACATATGTCTGGAGAGACTCTTTGAAAAACATCGAGTTGTAGAATGTTCTTATATCATCCAGTAAGGGTTCTACTTTGTTTATAAGATCATAGTCAGTCTGTCTGATTACAGACTTAAACTCTGTTCCTATATTGTCAGAGATCATATGGTAATTCTCTGTAACTTGTTTCTTGAGTTTATCATAAGTCTCTTTTCCTATATAGTATAATGCATACTGCATCTTATACCAGTTGTTTCCATTCTCCATAGTATCCATATCAACACCAGTTACTATAAATAGATAGTCTTTACTAGCATGATTGAATACAAAGAATGCACCTGGCATAGGTTTAAACGTATTAGGAAGTATATAAGCCTCACCTTCTACACCAGAAGCTTCTGTGCCAAACTCTCCGATTTCAAGGTTAAACTCTATTCTACCTCCAGAGATGTATATTACTGCGTCTTTGATATATGAGTATTTAACAGGGCTATTAGGTCCTATAGATTCAAAACTAAGTCTAGATCCTTCCGCTAAAGTAGTAGCATTATTAGGATTATAGAAGTCTACAATATAAGGGGCTTTGTCATTAAAGACATAATTAGCATTATCATACTTCTTAATTTGGCTATCTACCAAATTATTGACAGTATTAGTATAAGTTTTATTGACAAATTTACCCATACTAAACCTCCTCACAAGTTTTATATTATAGATATGTTGACCTTGTGAAAAAGTTGCTTTTTTTGGTCATATATTATTAGAGTGAGTTAAGAAGTTCAAAGTATCAAAGGTCAAATAACGAATCAAAACGACAATAAATATCAAAATGATATAATGAATTATTATCTATTAAGTATCATCGAGTTGTAATGAGTTAAGTGGTCTTAAATGTCAAAGTTAAATAATGAATCATGAATATGTAATTATCATCGAGCTTTAATGAATTAAACATGGCTAAGTATCATTTGTGCACTATAGAATCAAATCGTACTAAGTATCAGATATAGCTATTGAATTATACTCCGATAAGTATCAAATAATTATAATGAATCATATCAAACTATGTATCAAGAGAATTTAAAGAATCAAATCGAATTAAATATCATTAAAAGTTAATGAACCAATCAAATCCTAAGCATCATCCAGGAGTATTAAATTATTGCTTAATAAGTATCAATGAGTCTTAACGAATTAAACCTCAATAAGTATCAAGATACTTTAAAGAATCATCTTAAAATAAGTATCAGTGGAATATAAAGAATTAAATTTAACTAAGTATCATTGACCATTAATGAATCACAGCAAACTACGTATCAATAGAACTTAAAGAATCTGCAGTAAATAAATATCATGTGGATTTAAGGAATTATAAATCTGAAAGTATCATCAAACCATATTGAATTAGGTCTCTCAATGTATCACTTAATCGTAATGAATTAAGACTTACTAAATATCATTGAAGTTTAATGAATCAAAACAAACTATATATCACCGCAGTGTAATGAATTAGCTTCGTCTAAGTATCATTGAAATTTAATGAATCATGTCAAATTATATATCAATGGAATTTAAAGAATTATCTAGTAATAAGCATCATACTATTTTACTGAACCAGGACATAATAAATATCAAACGCGAATATTGAATTGCATATTATTAAATATCACATCATCATAATGAATTAGTTAGATGTAAATATCAAATCGGCGCAATGAACCAGTACCGAATAAATATCATAAAGGGATAATGAACCATCGACATCTAAATATCATCAAGGATTATTAAATCAAAATAATATAAATATCAAAGCAAGCTAATGAATTATACAGAAGCAAGTATCATCCAGATCTATTGAATTAAATTAATATAAATATCATATAGTCTTAATGAACCATGAAAAATTAAATATCAACGAGACTTATTGATTTATTTCGTCAAAGGTATCAGACCACCTTAATGAATTAATTCAAGCTAAGTATCAAGTCCTAATAATGAATTAGAATGAGCGAATTTATCATATTAGGTTAAAGAGTTAAAACATGATATATATCAAATTTATATAACGAATCGATTCTGTTAGAATATCAAGGGTTGTTATTGAATTATTTCTATCTAAGTATCAGTTGATTCTAATGAATTATGGTTAAGTAATTATCACAGCATATTACTGAATAAAAAATGACTAAGTATTCACTACAAAATATGGAATCATCTATTACTAAATATCAAGGCAATGTATTGAATTAATTATAATTATATACCAACCGATTCTGTTGAATTATAGTTATGAGAGTATCAATGAATAATAATGAATTATTCTCGGGTAAGTATCATCATCCAGTATTGAATTAATTCAAGCTATGTATCATTTTCCTTTAATGACCCAATGGTTAATAATTATCTTCAGGTTTTATGGAATCAAGAATTGGTAAATATCAGAGGATTTTAATGAATTATAACGAAATAAGTATTAGTATTGCGTAATGAATCGCAGCTTGCTAAGTATCATCGTACAGTATCGAATCATTTAAAACTATGTATCAACAGAAATTAAAGAATCACCCAGTGCTAAGTATCAATGAAAATAAATTAATCACTGGAAATATAAGTATCATTACTCAGTAATGAATTATAGATCATTAAATATCACAGTTGTTTAATGAATCATTGTACATCTAAGTATCATTGACTTCTAATGAGTTAAATATTAATAAATATCATGATCACATAATGAATCATCGCGACCCAATTATCAGCGCCTTGAGCATTGAATCACCTAGAGGATAAGTATCACCTCTGTATAATGAATTACCCACCCTTAAATATCATGAACAAATAATGAATCACCGACTTATAAATATCATCTATCGGTAATGAGTTAAACATCATTAAATATCATATCATTTCAATGAATCATTGAAACCTAATTATTAGGTTTGAATATCGAATCATCGATGAATAATTATCACAGTGGCACAATGAATTACTGAAAAGTAAAGATCAGATAAGCATATTGAATCACCGAAATGCAAATATCAAAAAGATTTATTGAATCGCTGAGAACTAGATATCAGATAAGAATAATGAATCACCAGAGGATAATTATCACCTTGGTATAATGAATCATTGAACTTTAAATATCATCGACTTGTAATGAATCAGATATCACTAAATATCATCAACGAATAATGAATCACTGAAAAGTAAATATCATCGATCGGTAATGAAAAAAGAAACGAGTCTAGTACTCGTTTCTTTTTTGTATTTGAATGCAATTATCTATGATACGGGAAGGTGGAACACCAAAATCCTTTTCATATTTTCCTGTCTTAGAGTCTTTATAAATATTACGGTGTATATATACATTAAAATTGAAGGGTCTGATGAACTGTGCAATCTCTGAAATCTCATAATCTGTTACATCTGCATCAGGACAGATGTGTAGATTAATATTACTTAATCCAAGATTACATAATAAATATTCTATCAGATTAGTATATCCTTTGCCACTGATATTAGTATATAAGGTTCTGAATCTATTCCTATTAGTAATATTCAAATAGACTCCTAGAATATCAAATACACCTTCAGCAATGAATACATCTATTGGCAAAGGACTGGTAAGATCTATAGATGTAGGAATCATATAATATTTACAAGAGTCTCTAGTATTAAAGATTCTGTAATTTATATATCTCTCATCTACAAACTCTGGCAATACTCCAGGATCTCTGATATTTCTCATATTGATATTATTGTTATCAGATGATAAGAATCCCACAAAGTGATTATTCAGTATATCTACAACAGACTTATCTCTGGTAAGTCTGTCTATATTATTCCTAGCAAGGAGATCATATAGATTCAATACTATCTTTAAATCTATACAGTCTTGATAAGTCAGATTAGAACCTAGTCTATTATTAATATAAGCTAGCTTCTGATCTGTTATATTACCAAAACTTATATAATCATTCACTATATTGAAAGATCTTATAGAGTTGGTCTTATTATTAATATACTTAGGAGCATTTGCTATAAACTCTGTAATAGCTTTATTAAAGTCATCAGCATATATACCATACATACTGAAAAACTTTGGGGTTACTAACCCACTATGATTACATTTAAAACAATTATATCTTATCGGAGAATCTGAGTTATCAAATGGTCCGATATACATATGTCCTGATTTATCATTACAATCTGGAAAAGGACAGATAGTTATTAACTGCCTACCTCCAGCAGCAGATTTACATGGTATATTCTGCTTTATGAATTCATATATATCTCTGTGAGTCATACACTCACCTCCAATACAATAGTATATAAGCTTATTCTTTTTTTAGCTTAAGCGTACATCCTACTGCATTGGCATATCTAATTAAAGATCTTAAAGTAGGAGAACCATCTCCTGCTTCTATATTAGATATAGTAGCTGTAGATAAACCAGACAAATCACTTAACTCCTGTTGAGTTAAGTGCTTGCTTGCTCTGGCATCTCTAAGAGCTTTTCTTATTAATACATCTTCCAAATATACATCAGTATTTTCCATATTAATCTCCTAAATGATATACTGTAATCATCACATTATTCGGATGGTTATCATTGAATATTTCTGTAATGATATCTTCAACCAAAGACCACTTAAGCTGGTCTAATCCACAACCTATTCTAGGCATATAGAGTTTAGTAATATTATTCTTCATACAGTATTCATATAAAGCCTGAATAGCATTGCTCATAGTCTGATAGCTAGGCTTGAAGAAATACTTTTCTTTTGTAACAAGATTTAATACTCTTGGAGTTGCTACACAGAGATTTCTTCTATTTTTGAAATCCTCTGCTAATCCAAAAGGATATAATGTAAGAAGCTGTCTTCTAGTACCAAACTTCTCATCGATCTGCTTTGCTACTCCAGCACCAAGTTTAAGATCAGCACTTATACAATGTACTATTGGACCATCTGCTGGAGCATTTAAAACATTTCCTTTTGCTTGTATCATTCTGAACATTTTATCTTTATCCTCCATTCGTAAATAATGATGATAATTTATATATCTCAAGCTTCTGTTTAAAGTTCACCAGAAGCTTATTTACTACAGGATCTTTGATCTCATTTATACAGTATTCCATAAGCTTTATATCAGTATCATCTATCACTGGTACTGTTTGTGGATATCTTATTAAAGTTATAGGATCCATATAATCATCGACTTTATATAGTAGAGATATTGGAACCCTTTGGAATAATTGTCCTGTCGCTATATCAAAGAAGTCTACTGTAGACTTCTTGAATAATTTCTTGTGTATTTTAAGTACTCTCACACATACTACATCATTCAACCCTTCCTTCTGATTAAGTATATTATAAGGATCGAATATGCATATATTTCCTTCTTTTATTTTCATATAGTATCTACTTCTTTCAAATAGTATTAATATAAAGTTTACCATATAGAAGATTTTGATTTCGACAAAAAATAAAGGTGACCAGAAGGTCACCTTTACTTTTGTATCACTATGTGCGGAGAGTCAAACTCAAATGAGGTCTTACACTTATATGTTACTTTCTTTTTGTTCTAATAAGTATAATCTCTCTGTTATCAGATATAGGAATCATGCAATAGAAAAATGCAGGATGAGAAATGAATTCATTCTTTCTCTCTGCAAGTACTATGCAGTCATCTTTAGTGAGTATCTGATTTCCGACATATTTTTCAAATGCTATCTTGAATCTCTTAGGATCCATGTCTATAGAACCGATAGCCATATTACTAGTAAGGTTGAATATCATAAAGTATATAGTATCAAACCCGTTCATAGCTTTGATAAACTCAGGATCTTCCTCTTGCATAAGCACGTCTATAGTGATATCTATACCATAAGTAGCTTTAGTCATATGCTCTACCATCTTTGCATTGAAAACATTAGTGGTATCGTAATTACCAGCATTTCTCATAGCAAGCATAGATTTCTTGAAGATATTCTGATCATGGAAAGGATAACCTTCTACAATACTATGGTAGAGTTTGTTAAAGTCTTCTTTAGGCATATTAGAGAATATCTTATATATAGACATATCTTTAAACTCGGTTTTATAGCGTTCTTTGTAGTAGTCTGCATGAGTAAACCAGTCTACTATAGTAGATATATAGAAGATATGAGCATCTATCCATCTTCTTGCTTGCTTCTTTTTAATTCTCTTATTCATATTAGTATTCCTTTCTTATTTAAAACTGCTTATGTGAAACCCGTTCGAGGGCAAATGTCTGCCTTCTCATAGCTTCAATTTCTTGATCCTTCTGAGCAAGCCCTATAATTTTACAAGCCTGTTCTATACTTACAGCACTTTTTTCTATTAGAGTATTTATATCTCTAAGTATATTATTGATATTATGGTTGTAAAATTCTGGTTCTTTATTAGCATCATCACTCTCTATTATATAAGGCTTTATGCCTTCATATAATGCAGCACATGCTTCTTCTACAGTATTTGCAAGAATATTAGGATCAGCTGTGTAGTTTGTTCTAAGACTATAAAACAGATTAGTATCTCGTATCTCTTCTTCTAACTTAGGTATTTTATTATGTTTTACAACAGGATCTTTGATACCTTCAAACTTTGCAAAGTCAGATATCACTTCATCATACTTTAATGGGAAATGAAATATCGGAAACTTTGCTTTTGAAACTTTATCTCTGATCGTTTTGATATATGGTTTTATTGAGAGCCATACTACAGCAGACTCCTCTATTAAAAAACTAGATTCGTGTTCAGGAGATGAAAATTCTACCTTATTATATAATGAGTTAGCACAGTCTATAATTTTTGTTATCTCGCCATCATTTGATATAATTAGATCTTCAGTTCCTAAAGCTAAAAATTCAGCAACTTTAGATATTACTGCTGAATAGGTTAATGGGAAATTAAATATTGGTGTATCATTCATGGTTATTAGCCTCCTTAATAGCATTAAATATAGGTGTTATCATATCTTTACCTTTACTAAGAGCATTTAACTTCTCTACTGTATCATAATAGTCAGAAAAGAATGACTCTTTATACTCTTCATAAGCACAAGATGATTCTAAGTATTCACTATTCTTTTCTGTTATACTGTCAGCAAGTCGATTAAACTCTCTTATCTGATCATCTGTCATATTATTGAATACACCTGCTAGCCGTGCAGCTTCACAAGTATAGTATCCAAGATTTTGATTATGATCATATTCTTTGTGTTGTTCTTCTGTAAGGTCTTCTAGTCTCATATTTAACTCCTTAAATCACTCATAGCACCCTCGTATAAGAGTTGTATTGTAGTATTTATAATCTCATTTACAGGATCTTCTATTTGATTATAAGTATTACTTACATACTTATCGTTTAAAGGCTTAACTCTAGCATATACCTTCTTGGGCACATAGCTAGTGACAAAACCATATTTATGGAATGGGTATTTACGGCGCTTTAGCTTTGGGAGATGGATAGCTTTATATCTAACCATCCTTATACCATTAGTAGTCCTAGGATATACCCATCTAGAAATATTTCTATCTAGACTACGATTCCACATCTTTACTTTCTTCTCTTGTGATACAACTATTCTTCTGTATCTGTGCATTCTAAATCCTCCTCTGTATCATTATCAAAATCTACATCACCATGATGTCTAGCACAAGTTATTGCTTCTATTTTATATATAACGTAATCTCGTAGATTTATATGCTTTATAAATTTCTTTGCCAGTCTTTTATTTGATGATAGTAGAGATTGATACTTTTTAACAATATCAATATCAGCTTTTTCTATTGAATAAATTATCAGAGCAGCCATCATACTATCATTATCATTATAATAGCGTACTGGCAATTTGTGTAAAAGTTTATCACTACCCTTACACCAATGCTCTATCTTAAAAACACACTTATGTTTTCGTTGTCGCTTATTCATACTAGTATTCCTTTCTTATAGTAATCCTCTTAGTAGACCATTTTCAACAGCATTCTTTCGATTCTCTTTTTCTATCGAATTTTCATCTACATTCAATGCTAATCTTTCAGCTTGTGAAACTTTAGCACTACTCTTCTTGTCCATATAATCTTCAGGATCAGAATGCATCTGGGATCTTAAAGCAATCATTCTATTTGCTAACTCCACAGCTTCTTCATCCGAAGATTCTTCAAGTACTTTTATAACTAAATCAGTTATATTCATCTTCTTCACCTTTTCCAATATTATAGTATATATATCTATATACAAAATTTTAGCAGCAATCCATAGGGGATAGCCCCTATGGATTTCTTGTGCTTATATGAGTTGTATATACATCAAGACTTCCTCGATGATATACTCAGGAATAGTATCTATAGACTTACCATTCAATTCAGGATTGTATGGGTCTATTATACTAAACTCAGAAGATATTATAGTAGCGATAATCTTCAGTATATACTGTTCTATCTTATCGTTTCTATACTTCTGCTTAATATAAGGATAATACTGAGAAGCTTCAAGTCTCATCATTTCCTTCTTATTGATATTATTCCTATCTACAACTCTATTGACTCTAGAGCTAATGATATACGGCAACATTACCATATTATTAGTCTCCAATATCTTTCGTGCTGCTATAATCAGCTCTATATACTGATCACAGTTTATAGCATTTATAGATACCGGATCTCCAAAGTATTTATAGAAAAGATTGAATACTAAGTTCTTCTGGAAGTTGTTTACAACTACCTTATTTCCCTTAGATAATTCTCTCTTATAGAATTCTATCTCTTTCTCATCAAACGGACCAAATAATCTCTCTATATAATTCATTGCAGAATCAGAGTTAACCTTATTCTGCATATAAAGAGCTTCATCTGTTCTTATCAAGTGACTCTCAAACTTATCAAACTGAGAACCACTATCTTCTCCTTCTCTCTTTGAGGAACTTAAACTTACGAATGAGTACTCATATGCAATTTCGACCTATATACTTATTAGACTATATCTTCACCTTCCTTTATGGTTAAGGTGCCCTCCACTTCGGATTTCTCCTACTCTACTCACTTCCACTAAATGTGTGCTTTCGATAGTCGTTGAACTTTAACCTTGTTTTAGATATTTCTTCTTTATATTTTGAATAGATGTTTTAAATGATAAGAATTTAGCTCTTGGAATGTCTGAAGGATTTATATTAAATAGATCTATATAAATTTCTCTACTATTCTTTCCTTGCTTAAGACATTCTATTATTTTAGCTATTTGCTCATCATTCAACCTGGTAGTCTTTGGATGCATTCCTTCTGGATATTGTATATTATACTGATCAGATATATCTTTGAATATAAGTTTCCTACAGATCTTACTAATATACATCTGAAAGTCAACCCTGTTCTCTTCTGAAACTCCAAATACCTTCATAAGGCATTCTATCGAAGTTCCAGCTTGTAACATTCCACATATTTTGTGTATATCTGATATTGTATAATTTGCTGTGCTATGACTGTTATTGTGATCTATGCTATATAATTTAGATATATCAGTTCTATATCTTTTGTGCCTAATAGCTGCAACTATAGAACTTATATAATCTTTATCATATTTTGAATTTCCTTGAATAAGTACATGTACAATCTCATCAAATGATTTACCTTCTTGAAGAGATTTACATATAAAATGTATATCTTTATCTGTTGGATTTATCTTATCAGATGATAATTCTAATAATAATCCGTGTTCAACATTTTGCTGTTGAGTAACCCATTCTAGATTTGTAACTACATTATTCTTCTTTACACCATCTATATGATTTACAGTATCTTGATATACATTATATCTTGGAATAAATGCCATAGCAACCAACCTGTGTACATCTATTTGCAATCTTTGATCATCTATTGTCATCAATGTTACACAATAATATCCAGATCTTTCTGCAGCGGTTAGAAACATTCTACTTATATTAGAATATACTCTACCCCAACTACTTATCTGATATGCATTAGGATCCACCATTGGTAATATAATAGGTAACCATCGTTCATGCTCAAATGGATTCATATTTGGATGGTTTTCCTTTCTATACTTATTATAATTATCTATATTCATAAATTTCTCCTTTCTAAAATTTAGGTTCTTAGCTGCTGATTACTTATTGTAAAGATACTTAGAGTTTCCTCATATATCAACCAGATTGTTCTTTCTATCTTTCGATAACATTCACGCCCATCTTTTCAGATCACGTTGTAGTCAATCTGGTATTAAAGTTTTCCAGCAATTCAAAGGGTTTACAATCCAGTATTTCTACTAGACGGGTCATCGAGACTTGTATTTAAGTCCTAACCTGATATCTGATATTCCTCATTATACTCTCATAGTTAAAGCACACGATATTAGATTTGTATAAATATTTAATCATGATTTGCAATATGATATTCTCAACAGTTGCTAAACTATGTGTAGTAGTATTAATGCTTCTAATACCTTGCATGCTCCAGAGTAAGGAGTTCTTTGTAGCATTGTGGTTTATATTGGAAGCAGCAGTTTCATATAACTTGTTATATATGTCAACGTCAGGATACAGATCAAATATCATATCATAGGCTTCAAGCAAGAAGTCTTTTACAGTCTGTATCTTGTTTCTGAAAAGATAGTGCGTTAAGAGAGGCATACACATATTCATTAACAGTGAGATCTCCATAAGAATTGCACCATGCTTATCAGTATACTGTAAGCCAGGATTAGAACGATTCTTATATGTCAGATTAAGACTATAGTTATCAATATTCATATTCCTAGCTTTGATAAGAATAGAATTACCAAGTATATATCTCTTAAGATCTGCAAAGAAGATATCTTTAGAATATCTAGGTTCGCAATCTATCATATACTTGAAATAATAGTATATAGATAAGAGCTCATGATCAGTATCATAGAACTTTTCAAAATAGTTCAGATACTTACAGCAGTGAGCTCTAACTTCGTCTGAGTTATAGCACCTCTTAGGTGATAATACATAAGAGTCGAAATTGATATCGGGTTTCATATTATAGAATTCCGATACGGGTAACATGATAGCGCCCTTAGTATGTCTGAAGATTTCATCTTCAGCATTTGGTATCCAATCATCTACCAAAATTTTAGCCCTATACTTATGGATTGGAATGTCATAAGAGGGCAAAGATTGTGCATTAATTTCTTTATCAATATGAATAAAGGGGTTAGTACTCATAATGATATATCCTCCTATCTGTATTCAGTACTATAATATATAATGCTATTTCCTTTTGGTATGCTTTACATGTCCTACTAAAGAGGTATTCTTGATTACCTTGTTAGAAGGATCTATTACTCTAGTCTTATTAGTAAAAGGGGTCTTACCAATAAGTATATCTTTAGTAGTATTATCTAGAGTATTCTTGGTGTTAGCATGTTCTATATTATCTTTCTTAGCCTTGGAGAACTTTGCATAATCTCTCTGAGCTTTTTCTCTCTGCTGGAACTTGGCATCTGATGACATTATAGAACCAGTGAGAGAAGATAACGGTTTACCTTTAAGGGTAAACTGTGCTTTATCAAAGAGATTATATAGCTTTGTCAAAAGATATGCATAATATATATACTTAGCATATCCAGGAGACTCACTAGGGTTTCTCACTATAGGAGGCTGAGTAAGAGACATCCTAGAACACTTATTACGCAGCTCTCTAATAAGAAGATTATTCTTATTGAATGCATACGCCCAAGTGAATGTAAAGCTAGGATCATTAGAATAGAATTTTACATCATACTTCTTTAAGTCTGGTAATACTTTATAAGAATTTTCTTCTGTATAAAACTCTACTACAGCATCATAATAGAAATCGGGGTATGTATGATGAGGAATCTTAAACTTAATAAAGAATCTACCATGGTTGGTATATAGATGATACTCTATCTTACCATTAACCTTGAGTAGTAATTTATCGAGTTCTCCTACATAATACTGCTCATACATTCCTCTGCCAGGAGTATTTGAAGCTCCTTTGCCTTGAGGATTGTTTATATACTCTTCAAAGGTCAAAAATAAACACCTCGATTCATATATTGTATAGGGATAAGTCAAAAGACTTATCCCTAATTATATAGTTTTGAATCATTTAGTTTTTAAATTCTGAGGTATCTACATTATCATACAGATTACCAAGGAATGTAGGAAGTAAGAACTGGTTAGAAGTAATCATCAAAGTCAGAAGATCTGCAATAGTATTGAGTACTACTATATCAGCCTTGATAGATGAAAGTACATTACCATCGAATTCCTTAGTGCGAATATTCATCGGCATACCTTTTTCGATAGATTCATCTGTAATTTTTGCTGCATCTACATCACCCATTGTACTATAAAGCATCTCAGAGAGTTCCAAATAAGATTCTACTATGGCTTTATTAATACAATTATATATAGCAGGAGATGTTCTAGTATATAGATCCCATGAAGCTTTGAGTCCTTCAAAGTTAGCACCATATCCAACTCCGTTCTGCGCTGCAGATCTGCAGTTGAGCACAGCGTCTTCTAACAGATCTCTCTTAGCATCTCTATCTGCTACTGCAATACCACCTACAGCAATCTCTACCATATTAGCTTTAAGAGCATTAAGTCTTCTCTTAATATTGCCTCTAGTAGAGATATCTCCGCCTTCATTGATATTCTTCTGAAGTTCTGCTTCTAAGAAGTCTACCATTGACTGGAAGAGAGGTGTATAATCACCTTTCTCATCAAGCATTTCTTTCGGGTTTACAAACTTAGTCTTTGCTATATCAGACTCAACTATGTCTGCAGTACCAGCAAATGTATGAATATTATCAGGTGTAGGTGCTCTGCCAGCCTTGATATCAGCTTCCTGAACCTTAAGATCTATATACTTCTTGATAGGCTTAGCTCCACAGAGTCTAGCTATATCAGAATAAGTATCACTATCATATATATTAGTGATAATATTCAACGGAGGCTTAGATACATCAGGATCAAGTCTTCCAAGCCAATCTACAGTCTGAGTCATAAATGCAGACAGATCTCTTGAAATTTTCGGAGCCATTATTACAGTCGGTACACAGTTTGCAGGAGAAGTACCCTGTTCACCAGAATAGTGTACAAGTATATTATCACGAATGATAAGATCAAGGAATCCCATCATCTCAGGAGTATCGATAGGATCTTCGAATACATATATCATAGGATGTCTTATAGAAGAAGTACCATCCTTGGTATTAATAAATGCATTCTCTGCATAACCTGCATTGAGTGTAAGACCATCATAAGACTTTAGAATAGTCTCTTCAGTATTAGAGATTGTTACATCTATAAATACATCCATTCCGAAGTTCTCATATACTACCTGAAGCTCTTTAGCAAGTTCTTCATTATTATTGGTAGAGATCAGAGCTATCTTATAGATATCTTCTGCAGTAGCTTCGGTACCGCGACATTCAATAAGATCACATATATCTTTAATAACCTTCTTAAACTCTGTTATCAGATCTGCCGGAGGGATATTAAGTTCTTTCTCAAGTTTAGCCATCTTCTTGAAGAGTATTGCTGCAAGAAGTACTATAGATGTAGAAGAATCTCCAAGACCAAGTACTGTATGTCTTGTAAGAGCTTCTATATCCTCTCTTACAGACTCTTCGATCTCACCCTTGAAATGTACATTACTCAGAATAGTATGACCGTCCTTAGTATATCTATTGAACGTACCCTGTTTACGGATAATAGTAGTTGATCCCATAGGACCAAAAGATTGTGCAAGGATATCCTTAAGATCATCCATTGTCTTAATCTGTACTGCTCTAAGAGTAGCCTTATCTACTCTATTAGAAATATTAATGTAACCGCTTGCCATATTATTTCTCCTTATCCTTTAGCTTCATCCTCAGTAGGTTTCTGCTGAGGAATTTTTATTGATTTTAAGTTTTCGTAGTAGTCTATAAGCATAATCTTATTAGTCCTACCTACTATAACGTTTATATCCATTCTAGGAACAAGTTCTCCCATAACAGGAGACATGTTAAACATTAGTCTAGATAAGTATATATTCTTCTTACTTACAGGAAACTCAGTTCTGAGCATATCTGTAAAGTCTTTGACAAATATATTATCATAGTCATGAAAACACTTATAGTTATTCTCCTCAGGTAGTATAACTGTTTTGAGTCTAGAATCAAGTTTATTCAGTATATCTACCTGTACCTGTGCTTCACAGATTACATAGAAATCCATAGCAGAATTAGTATCCATGAGTGCACGTACTACTTTATAGATAGCTGAAGTCTGAGATTTATCAATAATCTCCTGAAAGTTCTCTTTAAATACCTGATCATACAAATCATCAGCCGACTCCATATATTCAGGTTTCAGAATAGCTGTAAGGGGATTCTTTTTAACCCTTAAAGCAAGAAGATACTTTATGGTATCATCTTCACGAATAGTGCTCATCTTAAGAAGTTCATTATCTATAAACTTCGGATTAGCATATTTATCAAGCATCACCTTTATAACTCCTATATCTGTATCAAATACAGAGTCAAAGGTTACTGCTGTAAGCTGATTTGCCATATAAACACCTCATTGGTAAATGGGTATCCGAAGATACCCATTTATATTGTCTTAACCGAGATCAAGTGCATCCTGATAAGCATCAGCATCATAGCTAGATACAGAAGCCTTGCTATCTACAGTAGTTCTAGAATTATTACTACTGAAATATGCTTCTCTAGCACTAGTACCCATAGGATTAGTCTTGTCTATATCAATACCATGATGACGTGCAATAGCACTAACAGCACCCTGAAGAAGTGCAAACGGATACTGAAGAGCATCTCTAGTTGCAGCTGCATATCCAGATGCTGCACCCTTGATATACTGATCAAGTACTGTCAGAAGTTCATTAACTTCAAGAGTATCATACGGATCCATGATAGAATCATATGTGCGCTTTTCCTCATTAAGGTTTCTTATACCATAATGATACTGCTTCTTGAACTCATATGCTATTGTAGAAGCAACCTTACCAGTTTCTTCATCGGTAAGTTTGATTACCAGGCAATCATGTCCAGGATGACCAAACTCTTTACCATTAGATATATAGATATAACCCTTCTTTGTAGCAACTCCAGCGTTATCTCTAGTTCCAGGGTTAGCGAGATAACCTTCTATCTCATCTTTAAGGATCTGTGCTCTAGGTATAGACAGATGGATTGCTATAGCACCAGCCTTAGTATCAAAAGACATGCTAGTATCTCCAGCTGCAGAAGGAATCTTAGGACAGATCTGAATCTTCAGAAGTCCACTCCAGTAAGAAAACTGAACCATAGAGGGATCAATTACAGAGTCAGGGTTAATCAGCTTATACTGTGAATATACAGTAGGCTGAGTTCTTGTCTTGTAGCCCTGATTATTGTAGCCTCCATTTGCGAAACCATTCTTGTTTCCGTTGTTAAAAGTGTTACCAAGTGCCATATTAGTTTACCTCCTATAAAATGACTACTTAATGGTTTACCATTCATTAATATTATGATGACATGCTATAACCTGGAACTGGTCATTGCATGTATATACATCCTCTAATATTGATAACAGCTTCTTTCCATCATCATCAGAAGTTGTTGTCATACAAGGATATGTAAGAACCTTATTCTTCCATTCATTCTTAAGAACGAAAGCATTTACTGCTGATATGCCTTTTCTGATAGCTTCTTCATTAAACTCACACTTAGATACAGTAGTAAATTTAAGATTGCCAATATCAACCATATCTATAACACCAGATGATTCATCTTTATTGATATCTTTGGTTACTATACTACAAGTACCAAAGATTCCCAATACATCATTAGAGTAGATTATAGATCCAAGTAATTCTGTAGCACTTGTAGCATCAGAATAATTTTCACTTACTACTTCACGATAGTAATTGTAGAACTCAGGATAATTAAATCTTAAATCCATACCCTGAGATCCAGCAAGTACCCCGTTACAATCCAAGATTGTAACGTGAACGAGATTAAAAGCGACCTTCCTCAACTCTGGGAAGGACGTTGCTAATTTAATTAATGACATTCGTTATACCTCCTAGATTATATTTTTAAATTTACTTGGTTGTTAGTACCAAAATAATAATATACATTTATACTCCTTAATACAGATAGATGTGGTGTCGGATAACATAATAGTAAATTTATTAACCATATTAGGAGGATATAGAAATGGCTAGATCTAAAACCATTGGTTATATAATAAATGAGGGTATATCTACAGAGTCTAATGCTAAGATACTCTCAGATAATGGTAGAAGAGTTCTTGCTGAGGGTACTTTACAGAGCCTTGGTGTTGAAAATAGAAATCGTAGAATCTATCTTAAAGAAGATATAGCTCCTGAAGTTAATGGTCCTAGAATGAAGGAACTTCTTGAAACCGGAAATATGTGTGGTGAAGAAGGTCATCCTGTTGGACCTGATGCTTCTAGTATTACTAGACAGCAGACTATAGATCCTAAGCTTATATCTGTAAGATTTACTAAGATATGGATTGATGGTAATCTCATTAAAGGTCAGTTTATGGGAACCAATACAGCTTATGGTGAAACTTTTAATCAGGATCTTATTGATGGATTCCTTCCTTCATTCTCTCTTAGAGCTCTTGGTTCTATTGAAACTAAGGGTGGTAAGTCATATGTAAAGAATATAAAGATAGTTACATGGGATAGAGTTATATATCCTAGCCATAAAGAAGCATATACTAAAGGTCTTGTTACAGAATCTGCTATTATAACTCCTTCTGATTTAGAGAAAAGAAGAGCATATTCTACTAACGAGGCTGGCACTCTCATTCCGATTACAAATGAATCCGTGATGTCATATATCGTGGAAGAGTCTGCCAACATTAAGAGTATTATGAATAGTTTTGATACGCTTTATGAATCTATGCAGCTTATAGAAAACGGCACAAAGGTTCAGCTTGTGGATCATTCGGGTGATATACTCGTAGTAAGCTTGGAGACAAAGATTCAGAACGACATATACTCTTACTGTTCTTCTATATAAAAATCAAAGGCGCTGCAATAGCGGCGTCTTTGATACCGTATCAAGAAAAAATAAACAGGTGGGAGAACCACCTGTTTATTTTTGTATGTCTTACTTCTTTTTCAGAAGCGAGACGAAGTTGAGGAAGCTAACCCTCGCAAGGGCTGCCACGCCTCCCCAACTTGCCAGAGTGAGAAGCAGGATTTTGCCAGCTTCTACGCTCTGGTTCATCTGATCCAGACGAACAGACTGGACCAGGAACCCAAGACCAATAGGTGTAAGAATAAGAATCCCTATTATAGAAACCATAATAGTGGATATACGAGTAAGTTTCATAATATCAACTCCTTTACTATCATTCTTTTCTTACTCATTATTATAATATATAATTGAAATCTTTTACTTTTGCTAGATTGGATTCAAACTTATTAATAAAAGGTAGGATGGCTAAATCCCATGCGTTAAGTGCTCGCATTTTAAATTTCATTTAGTTATCCTCTTATTGTTTCATATAGTACGTTCATAGTATTGTGCGTTTCCTTCATTATATATATTTCTCTGCCATTCTGCCTAAAAAGAAAGAAGTGCCTGGTGCACTTCTTTTCTTTTTATGGATTGTAAGGTAGGAAACTAGATCTAATCTTATCCTTGATACTGAATTTTACATATAGTGTTGAATCATCTATAGTAATATCTGAGTTGCGATAATACATCATATCGAATGTCCATCTATATATAAGACTATTCATATTGAAGGTATTAGCATTATAGATAAACTTATTTTTTACTGTAATACTCTCTTCAAATCCAGTAGCTTCATCCTTAAACTCTAATAAGATGAATTCTAGTTTATCCATATAAGATATATCACTAAGTAATCTATCTACTTTAGGAAGTGCAGATCTAGATCCATTCAGAAAATACTTAAGTATATTCCAATAGAACTTTACTATTCCAAGATACTTAAACTCTGCTTTTGTAGTATCTGGAAACATATTCTTACAAAGTCCTAGTAAGATACTTTCACTAGGCTGATTTAAGACTTGTCCAAACTCTCTTATGTGAGTGAGAATAAAACCAACAGTTCTATTATCATTTGCTCTTTCTATATCTTCTTGGTAAGCCATATCAGTCTTATATCTATCAAAATCTATATCCTGCTCGAAATGAGATAACTCATGTAAAACAGTATATGCTGCAGAGAAGTCTCTAATAAGAGGATCATCATAGCATAGTATTAAGTTATAGATATACATATTTACTACATTCTGATTAGTATATGCTAGATAAGTAAACTCACCAGAATATCCTGGCCTTACTATTATAGCTGCTGCTTTAATGGTTGGATTAATAACTCCATTAAAAGTATTAAAAGTTCTTACACATAAATCCCAGATGTGGTTGATTATATCTGGATTCATATATGGCAATGTGTTCATCTATCACCACTCCTTTTCATTATAATAGTATATAAGTAGTCTTAATTTTAAGTCTGCAACATTTTAATAAGTTATACTTCTATACAAAAGGAGGAGTTTATTATGATGAACAAGATGACAGATCTTGTCAATAAGATAGAACGTCGTTTAGGAACCAAACCTCTTAAATTACCAGAGTATCCTAAAGATACTTGGCCTAAAGAGATTATAATTCCTGATAGTCTTACTACGTTTAGTAGATATTTTCCTCATATGGTAAGAATAGGAGTATCTACCAAGCATAAAACTAAAGATGGATACTTTTTAATAGATCAGGATCTAGTAAACGGTGAAGAGATCATAGGAGTAAGAGATATAGCTTTTGATATATTTGGACAGGACTCTACTTATGTACAGCAGGCCCAGGGTTTAGGTATATATGACTATCTTACTACATCTGCTACGTATAGTTTGGACGATGTATTACTTCTCCAAGCTAGAGCAGATATGGCAAGTATATTCAATAACCAGACTTATCTTGAGTTTAAAGAACCTAATATGGTTAAAGTTACTAGTGTTACTGATGGCGATCTTACTAGTATGATGTCTGTATTACCTATAGATGTCTTTATTAAGCATCCTAGTAATCTGATGACTATACCTGTAACTCAGATGAGTGTATTTGAGAATCTTGCTACTGCTGATGTAGCACTTACTCTTAATAATTATCTGAGGCACTTTGATAATCTTGAGACTATCTTTGGTACAGTAAATATCAATATTGATACCATTGCAGATTGGGCTAGTAGAAGAGATGAAATAGAGAATCAGCTTAAAGAAGGATATGTAAATCCTGCAAATAAGAATCAGCCTATCATGTTTACAGTATAAAAAATAAAGGTACGGAATTACTCCGTACCTTCATCTTTTGTCTTATTAGGTGGCCATATCCCTTTACGATATTGCATCTCTGTAATACGAGTTATATTTTGATACATAGCATCACAGATCGTTATAGCGGAACTCTTATCCTTCATTACATCCATTACAGTAATAGATAAGGAGTGATTCTTCTCATCATACCATTCTCTGAAGCTATTAAATAACTTCATATCTTCAAAGTCTTCAGGGAATATAAGAATGAATCTATCCTGTATCAGTAACTTAATGACTTTGACGCCAATAGAGTTAAATTGCTCTAGCATTGTGTTGAATATCTGGTCTAATAGATTAGCATAATGAGTTAGAGTATTAAAATACTCAGATGCTTGATATATACCATTTACTAATTCATCTAGACTCATATTATCACTCCTTTCCAAGATCATTTAATGTAGGATCTTTAGTTTGACATGCTACATTTCTACCTTTTGGTCCAGTAACATTCTCTCTTCCATATCTAGTATAATTAGTATTATCTACATAGGAAGATAGATTATGTCCTGGTTCAGGTCTAGCAATATAGTTTATCATATTCTGAGCTGACTGATACATATTGAATGTATCTATTATATACTTAAAACCCATAAATCTGTTCAGGGGCATATCAGTAAAGTTAGCATTATCACTTAAAGTCATTCTGACTCCAGGAATAGCATCTTCATTTGCCATATATACTATGGGTTCGAACTCTATATATTTATTATATGGAAGGTTTGATATAGTTACAGGTCTAACCTTCCTAGTTGTTATAAGTTGCCCATTATGAACACCATATAGATCTTTATAATCTTGATGCGTAAACCACCTGGAAGCTTGGGCTAAAGCTTGCCTTAATAAAGTAATCTCCTCTATTCCTATCCTTATTATCTGCTTATCTATATTATTAATAACCTTTAGATTCTCTATAGACAGATAAAAACCATAATCTCTTCTTATAGATATAACTGGCATATTCTGTCTATTCATATACTCAAACTCTTTATGAAACATTTCTCTGTTAGACTTATCAGAGTAATGAGCAAGGTCTACATTAAACTTCAGTATAGTATTAAACCCAAGATACATTATTACATCATATATTCTTTCATACTGATCATAATGCTCAAATGGATTCACAATTTGATTAGGATTGTCATTCATAGCAATCCCTCCTTAATTACTAAAGTGTTCCATAATAGATAAAAAAGAAGCAGGCTGCATAAGCAGCCCACTTCCCTGTGTAAAGGAGTTGATTTGACCTTTATGCAGCTCCCTGCTGAGTCTGAACAGGCTGCTGCTGCGGTATCAGATACGGCGGCTGATTCTGTTCGAATCTCAGACTTATAGGAATTGCAGGTCCAGAGAGTTTGCCATAGAGTCCTCTAGTACAGAGACTATCCTGAGTCAAGGTGAAAGCCTTAGTTACAGGATCAAATGCCGAGAGACGGAACCTTGTAGGCTCAAGTATGAACTGGGTCTGTATAAATTCCAGATAGTTCTGGATTGTTGCACAGATTCCAGCTTTGTCCTCTGTAGTTGCGCCGTTATAGTCTAAGATAGTACATATATTTACCATCTTATTGAGAGCCATAGCTATAGCCTCGTTTCCAGTTTCCGAGAAGCTGAACGGTTTTCCATCCACAAGAGTCTTGATATTATCAGGAGTCATGGGGATATAGTACTTCAGCATTTCAGGACCATCCTCATATTTAAGGACGTCTCTCATACGCCAGAACTTAGGCATAGCATTTACAATGCGTCCATTTAAGTCAAGGACAACACATTTATCATGCTGCTGTTCCTTTGTAGCTGCGTCGTAAACATAGACCCAGAAAAGCATATTGCTAGTATCTGTCGTAGCACAAGCAACAAGCTTTCCACCACTCTTATCCTTTATCTGTTCAATAAACTGACCAAGGAACTTGTTTGTCTTATAGGGCTCCTTTTCAAAGTCAGGCTCCACATATTCTAATGTGGAAACCTTTTCTTTATCCTTTTCACCATTTACAAACGGATTAACCTTTGATCTGGCAATTGCAGAATCGATTCCGTCAATGATGGTTTTGATCTGTGCCTTTTCCTGCTGTTTATTTCCCTGATTCATAGAACTCAGAACAGTCGGATTTTCTGTAGGCATATCAGGAGTTCCAGCAGTAAGCTCAAGCTTTATCTTTTCTTTCATTTCGCTTAACTCTCTTTTACGCCTGTCAATATCCATCTTAGTCTTTGTATCAGCATACTGGTCTATAGAGAATGCTATAGCCAGAGAGCTATGCGGACGGCCGTTTACCATGCAGTCTTCCTTCTTCAGAATCTGCTCTTCTGTAGGGAATGCCGACAGATCAGGTCTTGCGAAGATTGACATCTTATAGTCTTCGAACTTATCGGATAACTGATCTTCCTTTTTGGCATCTATGCCATCGAGACGTACTCTGTTGAACTTCTTCTGTCTGAATACCATCTCTTTGAAGAAGCGATTTGCCAGTGCCAAGTCTGTTGCAAGAATGAAATTAACATCCTCATTCTCGACGTAGCTTATCGTCTCACCTTCGATAACTACAGGAGTATCAAAATAGAATTTGTTGTCCGCAATTGTAATTGTTCCCATAATTTATACCTCCTTATGGTTTTGAACATTTTCTTATTGTTAGACTTTAATCTAACTCCTTTACACTTTGATAATATATGCTTGAAAAATAGTATTTTTGCATAAAAAGAGAGAAGGCTAGATGCCTTCTCTTATATATGAACAAATGGATTTATAATCCATCTGTGACTAAAAGGATTAGTAGCACTATCTATATGCTCAAATGGATTTACTATTATCATAGGAGATCTCTGAGATAATAGTCTGTTTACTGTATCTGCTAAAGTAGTATCATTAAAGGATACTTCTTTACATGATGTAGCATACTTATTAAACAGTGGTAATCTCTGTAAATAATAGCTCTTAGTTGCAGGAGTGCTCATATCAATTATGTCAAGATATACTGTATGTCTAGCACGAGTTCTACCTAAACTCTGTCTAGATAATATCTTAGACTTCATAGGTTCTGCTAGCTGTACAGTCATCTTTAGACCATCTATATCTTCAGCAGCTCCACAAGACTTAGTTGTACTTAGTATGATAAACTTATCTTTAGCTGCTTTCTTCTCAGAGTTAATACTAGTATATATTCCTATATTGCCAGCATACTCTGGATAGTTGATAGTGATCCAATTATATATAAATAGTATAGCATCATTGGTAGCTATATAGATCAAAGTCTTTCCATTAACTCTCTTAATCATATCCATTACTATATGGAGTATATTATGAAAGTTCTCTTTATGGATTACTTGATTACAATAGTTATTCTTATTGAAGCCATACTTACTAATACATTTACCTTGCTCTCTAGCATTAAGTCTTGAGTTATACTTAAATGCTATATACTGTGTTCTAGGATCTTCATCTGGATGAAATAGATCTATCATCGGAACTTGATTGATATATAACTGGTAAATCTCATTCTCTTTCTCATCAGACCGTCCAGGAGTAGCAGTAAGATACAAAGTCTTATAGGTATTTGTAGCATAGTCTATAGCCATTATAGAATCAAATGCTAAATGAGCTTCATCATAGATTTTATATCCTACTTTAATCTTCTTAAACAAATCTGTTATATATCCCCAGCCATTCTTCTCAGCATATGCTTTCAAAGTTGCTGTAGATGCAAGGAATACCTTAAACTTAGACATATCTCTACCATTAAGTATTCTTGCTATAGTAGGAGATCCTTGTATCATATAGATCTCATTTGGCTTTATATCAGTATACTCTAATATCTTATCTTTCCACTGATCTAGCCATCCTATATTTGGAGCTATTATAATACCCTTTATCATAGTAAAAGCTAATGTAGATACTGCTACAAAAGTTTTACCTTTACCAGTATTAAGAGCAAGCATCTGTCTAGGATATTCTCTATATCTTTCATATTCTCCTAGACCTAATACAAATCTCATTGCAGTCTTTTGATCATCATCTCTAGGCATAGTCTGCATTAAGATATCACCATTCTTATCATACTTATCATACCCATCTATAAACTTAGGCTTAGATCCTATAATTCTAGATACCCAGTCTAAGTCAATTGATCTCGGAATATAGAGTTTATGCTCTGATTCTATATATTTAATTCCTTTATAGTATTCTCTGAAATATACTTCATCCCAGAATCTAAACTTTCTCTCAAGCTCAGGGCAATCCCCGAACGTGTAGTCATTAATGACTACACTTGTTCTCCTTACTTCTATTTTGCTCAATTTAAAACACTTCCTTTTTACTGAAGTGTTCCTAAAGTGATGAAAAATAAAGGGGAGACGAATCTCCCCTTTTAAATTATCTCCTTACCGAATTACATCCAGCAAGTTGTAGGATTGTCACTCTTAGCGACTCTCTTATCTGTAGTATTTGCAGATGCTTCAAGAGCTCTTCTCTTGAGCTCTTCATCGTCAACCCAGCTCCAGATCTTGCTGAACGGAACTTCAGGTTCGATGTATCTGCAGTGTCCACCATGTGCGAACACATAAGGAACAGGCGGAAGCTCACCCTTTTCATCGATGTACATGGCATCATGCACATGGCTCAGGAAGATCTTTGCAGCCCACCTTTTTGCTCTGTTAAGGATGTGAGCCTTATTGAGGTATCCATTGTAATAGAGCTCGAATGTCTCTGCCGAAGGAGAGATCTTGTTGAAATCAGTAAATATCTTGTTATCAATATCATACTGAACCTGCTTAAGAAGCTCTTCTTCTTCGGCAAGGGTGAGGTTAGGATTCTTCTTGTAAACCCATCCCTTAGGCTTATCAGCCGGTCTCCATCCAAGAGATATAATTGCCTCCTGGATGTAGTAATGCTTTTCATTGTTAGTATTTTCTTCAGCCTGTCTTTCAGCAAGGAGTTTACCATACAGAGAATTGGGCTTGTTTCTGATCTTATTCAAAGACTCGCCGAGCTTCCAGATAACCTTCTTGAGCTCTCTGTTATGGTTAGGCTTCTTGAGATAACTCTCAAGATCTTTTTTAAGGATCACAGAGTTTCCTTCAGCATCAAGGGTGCTTGCACCTTCGATTATTCTGTTTACAGATCTTCCTGTCTCTGCAGATATTGCTCCTATGATCTCAGGGGTTACTATCTTCGGAACCTTATATTTGTCGAAGAGGTAACTTACTGTATCACCCTTAATCCACGGATCATTATTGTTATTGAGACCTGCATAGGAGATCCATTCGCCGGAGTAGAGTGTAGGCTTGAGATATCCCATGAGAGATCCTGCAAGCAGCGGACCTACACCTACTATAGAAGTGAGGTACTGTCCCATAGGCTTTGACAGAACATATCTTTCGATAATACCCTTCAGTGCCTTTTCCTGCTCCAGCTGCATGTCCGCCAGCACAGCAAGGGCAGGGAACTTGATAAGATCTGTCATTTCTTCCAGATCATTATCATCAATTATGTCAGCAGCTTCATTGTTACTGAAGCCCTGCATGATTGATCTGTTCTGGTTCTGGACCTGAATACGTCTGCTCTGATATACATTATAGAACTGCTTTATCAGAGCTCTCATTTCGATATCAGTGGTGATATTGATATCCTTCACTACCTGCTCCCAGTCAGTTACCTTCTTGGGAACATTGAAGAGCGGATTGCCCTTGATATCCTCAGGGTTGACCTCCTCTTCAACCTTTTTCTGTATAGCAGCAGTCAAGCTGGTATCGTCAAGTTTCTTAGTTGCCTTTATCTTCTTTACCTTCTTAGGCTTGTCAGCTTTGTCCCCCTTTTTGCTGACTTTGGTTACTTCCGCTTTTGTAGTCTCAGACTCTGCAGCAGTTTCGTCGAAATGAAGCTGCTCATTTTCCTCATTGTTGATATTCTTCTTGTTGTTCTCGTTCTCAGGATTGTTAATGTTCTTCTTAGCCATAGTAAGGCCCTCCTTAAAGTGATTGATATTTTAGGTTGGGAACCGAATTGTTCCTCAACTCACAGGAATAATATGCACTTGAAAATATTGACTTTTACGAAAATAAGAAGTAGGGCCGAAGCCCTACTTCATTAATCATTATCACTATAGAAGTTAGCAAATACACTATTAGGAATAGTATACTGCATATTCTCCAAATTCTCTGCAGGAACATGGAATTGCTGTGCATAGGCCTGCCTACCAAGCTTTGTAGCAAGTATATTTTGCATAGCTTCATTATCAAGAGCTATCTGCTCCTTGACAAATTCATGATATAGCTTACCTTTGGCTTTATTAAGAGCATCTATCTGCTCTTTAACCATAGGATTATCTATAGCTTCGAATTCTTCTACTATATCAGCATACTTTTCTTCTAAGCCAAATACAGGCTCTTCAAGAGCTTCATCAGTAGTAAGGCCTTTCTTGATGAGATTCCAGTTCTCTCTAAGATTCTGACCATAATACCATACATAAAGAGCCATAAGCATAGAGAATACAGCATCATCATGCTCTGTAGAAGAATGCTCTATTCTACCATTACGTTTAACTTCAAGTGTAGTAAGCTCTCTGAAGATTATAGGAGATACAAACTTATCCTTATGGTACTCCATTCTCTCTCTTAAGATCTCCATGAGATCTTCTCTTACATGCTTTGTATTATCAGTACCATAGACTTTAGTCTTCTGAGTCTTTCTGATAATACGTACACCATCTGTTCTCTCTTCAACTACCTTATCTTTAATCTCATAATAGAGATTCTTCTTAATTGAAGAGTGAATAAGCTTAGCTAATACAGAGGCTCCGAAACCACCATTACGCTCTATATTAACTACAGCATTTGGCATATACTTAGTAACGAGCTCATATATAACTCTTGTAAGATCTACTATAGATATATAGTTGCAGTTAAAGTCTGCCATAACTTTAGTAGTCAGAGAGTCTATACAAGTAATTGCTGAAGAGTCTCTATTATAACCTCCAGATACATCGACCCCTATTATAGGAGGATTTCTGAAGTCTATCTCTTCATACACATTAAACAGATACTTTCCAAGGAGATATACCTGCTTAATAGGCTGTTTAACGAGCTGCTGTACAATATCAAGCTGCTCTTTTGTAAAAGGTGAGTTCTCGACATCGCTAGACCATTCAAGAAGAATTTCACGTCTAATATCAGCCCACTTCATACGCATATCAATACACTGATCTTTGAACCAAGACTCAGGAAGACCAAGCTGCTGATATGTGTATCTGATATATACGAAGCTGGAGTTTACATTTGCAGAAAGCAAAGACTCAAGCTGCTGAGGAGTAAAGTCATACCAAGCCTCATTAAACGGAGTAGAAGACTTAATAATATCGTAAGCCTCCTGACCTTCAGGCTGAGTAAGATATCCAGGAGTAGAAGAGAGTAATGCACCATATGGAGCACCATGTCTCTTAGCATTATCCTTAGCTGTACGCATCGCAGGAGCACCATTAATCCAGATAATGTCATTGAATGGAACGAATGCCCACTCATCACCCCAGAGTAATGGTATAGTTTTACCTCGTAAGAGGTTAGATGCATTTACTTTGTTACGAGCAGACGGCAGAACCTTAATAACATTGTTGTTTATAGGATGCTTCATAGATTCTACGTTATCTGTAATCCTAATCTTCTTGCCAGAAGAGTCAAATGGCTGAATCATTTGTAGATAAGAAGGTAAGAGTTCACGTATAGATTTAAGACGCTGCAAGTTTTCCTTAGCAGTTTCCATCTTCTTGTTTAGGAATATCATCATTGAGTCTCGTGAACCAAAGTTATACAACCATAGATACCATACAACTGATCCTATAGTCTTACCTTGCTGACGAGGAAGCTCTAAGTATATATCAAGATTTAAGCATAAACAGAAGTTCATGGCAAGCATGCCTCTGTTCATTCTATATTTATCAGGCGGACCACCTTGAGATGGTATCCTAACAACGTTTCGAATGAAATAGAAGTAGTTTCTCTGACATTCAACCAGAATCTTCTGCTTCATTCTTACATTAAGTCTAGGATCATGAGGATCTACTCCTATAAGATCCTTATCTAATATAATCAAATGGAATTTACAGTTCTTGATTCCCTTAGACTTTAGATAGTAGTAGCAGTCTAAGAACGATTTGTTATTTGTAGACATTTCATAATACATGACTTGCTGTCTAGTATTCTGTTCTACAACCATTATTCTTCCTCCTTTCAGAGTGATAGATTTACTCTTATGTTCAGATATTGGCTTAGTATGGGTTTTTATAAAAATACTATACCGGAAACTATATAGTATATATTGCATTTATAAGGAGGAAACTAATATGCAGTTAAAAGATACAGTAGAGCTTATGCTCTCAGATGATTATAAGGATCGTTTTAAGGCTGAATACTATCAGACTAAGATCAGATATGATAAGCTTCACAAAATGATCGTAAAATATGAAGCTGGAACTCTTGAATTTACGCCTAATACTCCTATAGATATCTTAAAAAAGCAGGCAGCTGCTATGGGCTCGTATCTGTATAATCTTGAAGTTAGAGCACAGATCGAAGGAGTACAGATTGAAGAGGTCTAATCTCTAAGAAAGGAATGAGATTGTATGACGTTCAATATCATATCCCTTAAGGGCGAACCTTCTGTTATAGAAGATAGAGCCCATTCTTCCATACTGAGTACCGTAAATCAGTATATAAACGATAATTTACACCCTCCTGTACACACTATTACTGGTGTAGATATTAAGATGACTTCTGTCTCTAAGACAGTTTCTACAATAACTGGAGTAAGACAGTTTACTTATACAGGAGTGGCTTATATAACTTATACACAAGAGACTGAAGAAGAGCGCGTAGATAGAGTTAAAGCTGAAGTAAAACATTTAAAAGCTATAGGTAAATGGCCTGAGGATCAGGCTTCTATTCCATGGTATAAGAAGATATTCAAAAGAAACAAAAAAGAAACAGAGTAGTGCAATGCACTACTCTGATCTTTTGTCTTATTTATCACTTACATCATCATTTTCAAAGTACTTATTAATCATCTCACGTATTATGGCAGTTGCAACTTCTTCATTATCTAGCCAAAGCATCATGCATTCTATCATTTCATCAATAGTCTTATTTAATTGCATTATAGGAATGCTATCTGTACGAAATCTAAAACTGTCATATAGTATTTCAGATATAGTATCTACCATACAGTCTATAACTTTAGATACATCCCTAGTATCTGCATAATAATCTAAAGTATTATTTTTATATTTTTGTAACTTGCCAAGATTACGATATATAACAGATGTTACAACAGCTCTTGCTATGGATTTAGACTTGGTTTTCATTATTAGTATCCTCCTTATTAACTATTAATGCATTTCCACAAGTGATTCTATCACTATCTTCTTCCTCACTTGGTACAAATACAATTACATCCCAACCAAGTTTTACCAAAGGTTGTTCAAACTTACGATATACATCAAAATCTGTATACTCTGTTGTAACATTGAAGTTATTCTTCACTGCTGAATGAGTCTTATGAATCGGTGTTATCTTTACAATGAATTTTTCTTGGTCAAAATGGTTTGTAAGCCATATAGGATCTAATATAGTATCTGCAGTAACAGCAAAGTTTAATGTATATTTACGTCCTACAGGATAGAGTATCATATCTGCAATTTTAGAAATCTGATCGAGGCTTAAACTCTTTCCTGAAAATTGCTGATCTCTCTGATTTTCATCTGTAGAATTAATACTGAATTGTAACCCAGCTTCTCCATTATAATAGAAATTCTTAGTATCTACCCAATCAAATATGAAAGGTAGAATATTAGGATTATTATTTGGAAGCATTGTAGATACCACTGGATGTATAGTATCAGCAGTAATGTACTCTTGTACAAGACTTCTTAGTTTTTCTCTTGCAAACTTATTTATATTTTCATTAAACGTCGGTTCTCCCATACGAGCAAAATGAACGTTAAAGCGTTTAGTATGCTTTACAGTTTCATTCTTCAGTATAGTCTCAATCTCATAACAAAGATCATCAAAACTTGCATTACCATGAAAACCATACTTAGGGCAATCACAGAATTTGCAATTCATTGGACAACCTTTCTGAGTACTAATTGTTGCAACCCATTTTTCAGATAAGTCTACATCATGATGAGTTACGCCATTTATCTCATTATACAGTCCTAAGAAGTTAGCTTTTATATTATTCTCCTTACCGTAGTCTCCTACGGTAAGGAATTCAAGCTGCCTTTCTTCATCTACATAGATCTTTCCAGTGTGCGTAAGAATTGTGTTCATATTATGATACCTCTTATATCTTCAGAATATTACTCTCATTAACATTAGACTTATTGTTTCTAAACAGCCCTATACTTTCAAGAGGGAAGTTAGAAACATTATTATTTATGATAGTAGCAAAGTCTATAAATTGCTTTGCCCATTCTGGTACTGGTTCATTTAGTGGTATTGCTATCATGCTAAGTTCACCATCAAACTCAGGTTCTGATAAGAGTTTGGTAAGCTTTTCATATAGTATAGGATTATCTTGAGCTAGATGCTCGATATTCTTAGTAGTAATATCTACTTTCATAATATCTACACTGTTTCTAGAATCAAGATCTATTGCCTCCATACCATCAAGTCTAAGAGCGTTATAAGCATATGCTGCTTTATATCCATATATTCTCATAGGATTCTCATAACCTGCTGTAGACTTAATCTTAACTGGCATGTAGTATTCCTTACTACCATTAAGCAGAGATTCATAGATATCCTTCTCTACTATCTTGATAGCTTTCAATACATCTATCTGATCTATAACCTCTGGAGCAAGTATCTTTTCTCTAAGTACTCTCTTCAGAGCTTTTACAGTCTTCTTAGGAAGAGTAGATTTAGTCATCGGAAGACCCTTAACATCAAGAGCATTCTCATCTGGTACTATATTACCTTCCTGAAGTCTCTGTATATCAGCATAATTCTTCTTATTATCTGTATTCAGAACTCGTTCGAAGTAGAATTCATTCTTCAATATCAATAGGCAATCAGGTCTATTCTTATCTACAGAATGAGAATTGATTGCATATCTTCTCATATAATCTACACAAAGCTTTCCTATTATATGAGACATGATATTTATGATAGAATACTTCAATCCTTCCTGAGGACATATCTTCATAGGATTGATGAACTTCTCTCGTTCTATTACTTCATCTGTATAAAAGTCATAATCGTATTCAGGTTCAATATGCTCGAATGGCTGATAAGGTTTCTTAGGATCTCCCCACTCATCTACATCAATATGAATGAATGGATTAATTACTATCTTCTTAATCTCCATCGGCACATCATATGTGAATGCTAAAGTATATCTATACCATGCATCAAGAGATATGATAGTAGAATCTGTATCTGTTATAATAGATACATTTCTTATCATATTCTCTGTACGATCGAGTCTATCTATATACTGATATCCATAATATACATACTCAAATAGTATCTGATAGAACTCTTCAAGTTCTACAGATATACACTTCGGAGGTTTATTAGGATCCATGAAAGGCCTATCCAACTTCTGAAGGATATAGATTACTGCTTTACGCATACTACTATTGTCCATGAAGTTATACAGATTATTCTTATAGAATAATCTATTCAGATCTTCTTGTGTAACTTGACCTAGCATATCCCATACTATCTGCATATCTTTCTCTGTAGGAATATAGTCAAATCCACATGTAGTCATGATCTTATAAAAACATTCTTCTCTAGTAATATCATCATCAAGTATATCTGAGTCTTTGTATCTTCTAGGCTCGGTGATTATATTCTTGATGAATACTACTATCTCATTCAAAGAACCGAATTTTACATTATTACTTAGGAATCCTTCCATCAGCAATATTGCTGCAGAAATTCCAGATCTGCCTTGTGCAGTTATAGCTGATGCTACATAGATATTATACAGTACGCAACTATACATACCCATGGCTCCATAGGTAGCATTTGCATCCAGCTTTGCTAAGAGCTGTAGCAGGTTATACTTTGCAAACATCTCACTACCTTTAGGATACTTAAACATCTCTTTCTTATAAGCAATTCGTTTATCTATGAATTCCTGTATAAGACTATATAATGGATTAGGTACAGTTCCATGCTTCTTAAATAGTACACCTTGAGTAGTTATGATAGGTTCTCTACTCAGAATATACTCAGTAAGCTGTAGAACTGTAGTATCAACCTTTACATTGGTATAATTATTGTCTATATATGCTTGGCCATTCTTCATTCTCTTAATACAAGAATAGTCCACAGCCATATCTATCTCATAATCTGATAAATGTGGAAATGTCAACCTTAGTACAGGTCGAATTTCATCTTTAAATTTTTGAATTACCATCATATCTGATAATCCTTTAGTAGCCATCTTATACACTCCATTTCTCGTTTATTTATGATTTATCCTGGTGGATTATTATAAGGTTTCTCAGAACATATAAATTAATATACTCCAATAGTATAGAACATTCATATAATTGAATAAATTCAATACCAATTAAGGAGGATTCACATATCATGGGTATTTTCTCATCCAATTACAATGAGTCTGCTCAGGATTTTGAGATCCAGGATATGGATGCTCTCGGTGAGGCATTTATATATGATGATCTCTCTAAGCTCTCTGATGCAGATAAGAAGGCATTCCTTGAATCTGAGGACTGCTCTATTCTTGAAGCTAAAAAGCTTATAGGTAGAAAGACACTGGTTCGTCTTTCTAAGAATGACGATATTACTCGTCGTACTACAATGGCTGCTATGCAGCTTGCTAAGGAAAGAAAGGATCCGCTGTGGGATAAGCTTGTTAAGAACCGTATTAAGGAAAGACAGCTTCTTGCTGCTATTCGTAAGAAGTATGGTTCTAAGGGTCAGCGTGTTGCACGTATGGGCCAGAAGGCTTACCTTAAGGGTGCAAACTCGAAGTTCCTTACTAAGAACGATATTTCTCATCGTCCGTAATTCTGCTACGTTTCAACTCCTGTCCAATTATACTGAGATTAGTCCGAGCTGTAAAAGCTCGGGCTTTTCTTGTCTCAATCAAATAATATATATTTAGAAACTAATATATAATATTTTAAAGGAGGGTGCTACTATGGCAAAGATACTCGAATATAGGCATGCTAATATACTTAGCGGATCTGTTACAGGTTTAGAGTTTGATTTTGAACCTACTGAGGTTATACTTACTACTGGGAATATGACTATAACACAGCATCCTAGTGATGATGATATGAAGATTATGAAAGATGACTATCAGGTTATTATAACTCAGGGTAGTACAGGTGTAGATCTCTATGATACTGGGGTTTGTATTAACCTTGTTGGTAATAGGCTCTTCTTTACCAATAAAAATATAGCTAATCAGGCTGCTACTCTGACTAATGTAGTAAATCATAATTATCCGTTAGATCATACATTGTGGTTTGTAGAAGCTTTCAAACTTATGAATGATGAGTATATTACTACAGATGAGTATGCTAAAGTGAAAGAATAAATATAAGACCAGGGATATCCCTGGTCCTTATTTTGTGTTTTGGATATATATTATATGTATGAAGTTGAATGGGTTTAAGTTCTACAAACCCTAAAACTATTAAATATAATATCTTTGAAAGGGAGTTGCATAAATGTTAGAACACTATGAAAACTATGGACCATTTGCAGAGTTTGCAAAGACTGGAGTTTGTGATATCTCAATAGAAGATATCACGGTTTCGTCATGGAACTCATATTATGATGGTCTGCTTAACATGTTCAAAGATGGTATTGAAACAGAGACAATGCAGAATGGATATGTAACCATAAACTTCAGCAATGGCAAATCTTGTCAGTTGTATATGGTCGATCTGTTCTTCAATCTAATCATGTGGTATTTGATCATATTTGCTGGTGGCAATATAGAACCGAAACATATATACTTCCCAGAGAATATCACAGGAAAGACTATTAAGAAATATATAGATGACTTCTTTATCAGAGTATATCGTAAAGAGAAGTCTAATATAGAGATGAATAATATCATCGATGATGCTCTTACTAAGCTGAGTGTAGTCGATGAGTTCTCTATGTATTTTGCTAATACTATCAATCTTGAAGATAGTATCGATCTTATGAAAGCTAACCCTGCATTCTATGACACAATTCATGCAGATCTCTCTGGAGTTCCGATTGAAGATGTAAAGAATGTAGGTATGGATATAACCTATAAAGCAATAGATATGATGAAAGATGCTAAGAAGTATCTTGGTCATGATCATTGTTTGGCAGATTCTTGGAGAGCTGGCGAAGGTATTAACCCTAGACAGTATAAAGAGTTCTCCATTAATATAGGATCTAAGCCTAACGGACAGGGCGGTGTATTCCCAACCATCATCAATAGAAGTTTTATCACTGGTGGTGTAAATGATCCTCTGTCTATATTTATAGATTCTAGTACAGGTAGAACAGCTCAGTTGTATTCGAAAGTAAATGTCGGTGACTCTGGTGCATTTGCTAGAATACTTGGACTAAATAATACCGATACTTTTATAAATCCTGATCCGACTTATGATTGTCATAGTCCTAACTATCAGGTTATCACTATTACTAATGAAAAATTCCTTAAGATGTATGTAGATAGATATTATAGATTCAGACCTGATGGTGAAGAGTTTGTAATATCTGAAAATGATACACATCTTATAGGTAAAACTATATATCTTAGGTCTCCTATGACCTGTCTTTCTAGAGCTAGAGGACATGGAGTATGCTATAAGTGCTATGGAGATCTTGCATATATAAACCATGATATACTTGTAGGTAAGATGGCTGCGGAGATTCTGACTTCTCAGCTTACTCAGAGACTTCTGTCTGCAAAGCATCTGCTTGAGACAATTATCAAGAAGATGAAATGGGTTGTAGAATTCTCTACTTACTTCGAGGTAGATGGTAATATCATACAGCTTGTATCTGGAATTCCTACTAAGGGATTTAATATGATCATTAATGCAGACTCTATATGTATGGAGAATGAAGATGATTTCCAGAAGAGTGATTATGATGACGATTCTTATAGCTCTGAAGACTCAGAGCACTATAATGAGTATATAACAGACTTCATTATAGAAGATCCTAATGGTAAACAGGTAAGTATTGGTACTGAGGAACTTGATAAGCTCTATATAACTAATGAGCTTAATGAGGTAATCAGACGTAAAGCTATACCTGGAGATGATAATAAACTTATCATACCATTACAGTATCTGGTAGACATTCCGATATTCCTTGTAATCATCCATAATAATGAGCTGTCTAAGGCTATGAATAGAATTATGGATGTCATCAATAAGAATGCTATCACAAAATCTATGGACAGACATCAGTTGCTTCAGACATTCATTGAAGCTATCATTGAAGGTGATATCACTATTAGTGGTGTACACTGTGAGATCATACTCGCAAATCAGCTGAGAGATTCTGAGCTGATCCTAGAGAATCCAGATTGGTCTGTTCCTGACGCTCCTTATCAGATCTTGACTCTTAATGGAGCTTTAACAGACAATCCTTCTGTAACTGTAACGATGAGTTATCAGAGACTTAGTAAGACTCTGTATAATCCTCTTACATTCAGAAAGAATAAACCTTCATTCCTTGATCTGTTCTTTATGACTAAACCTCAAGACTTCCTCTATAATACTGAACACATAGTTGAAGGAGTTAAAGGTGAAGGTGATGATAGAAAGATCATTGATCCGTTTATCCATATTGAAGATGAGGAGGATTACTAATGGGTAAAATAATCATTAGAGATCCTGACTATGCTAACCTTAAGGCCTTTGCTGATATTCTTGTCAGCAAAGGCTATAAGCCTCATTTATATAAGGCATATGCAGGACGAGCTAATACTATTGAAGTAGAAGTAGAAGATACTGTAAAGTCTATAGATATTCCTCTTAGGAAAGCATATAGATATTTTGGTGTCTTAGAGAAGACTCTTGATGATAAAGAGTCTAAAACTAACACTGTAGTATCTCAGACAAAATGGACTAATAAACATGATCCTTTTGATAGAGAAGAAAGAGCTACAGAATTAGTGCATGGTGAAGAAATTCTGATAGATAATACCAGACTTCACGATGCTATAGAGCATAATGTAACAATACATCATGAGAATACACAGTCTCTCCAGACTAATAGAATGATATCTGGAAATAAGAGGCTAAAAGGAGAGTAAAATGGTTAGATATGAACTTTTCAAAGGTATAGCAGCAGGACTCTTTATAGGAATAGGATGTACTATATATCTATCTTGTGAGAATCCGGTAATTGGAGCACTGTTATTTAGTATTGGCTTATATGCTATACTTACATCTAATGCTAGTCTGTATACTGGTAAGATAGGATTTGCATTAAATAAGCCACCCAAATACACTGCATATATGATACCTGTATGGATAGGAAATTTTCTAGGAGCCGGTTTAGTAGGTCTAGTGGTATCCTTTACAAGGATAGGTCCGAATATTATGCAGAAAGCTAGAACTTTAGTAGACAATAAGCTTACTGATGACCCTGTAAGTATACTTATATTATCAGTATTCTGTGGCATACTTATGTATGTAGCAGCTTTTTCTTATGATAAGTTTGAAAATAATCCATCTGCTATGCAGTTAGCTGGCATAGTGCTTCCTGTAACAGTATTTATACTATGTGGGTTTGAACACTGCGTTGCTAATATGTGCTACTTTGTTCTCGCTCAAGAGTTTACTCTAAGAGGTTTGATCTATATACTTCTTATGACTCTTGGTAATACTATAGGTGGAATATTCATACCTATGCTGATAATTATGTCTGGTCAATTAACTCATGATCATACTATCTATAAAAGAGTTGATCTTAGCAAAGATGATTATAAAGAACAACTAGATACGATAGTAGAAGAGATTACAAAGATCAAAGAGGAAGAAGAAAAACAAAAAGAGGACGAGTGATCGTCCTCTTTATTTTTTCCATTTTACATGGGTTAAAACACTTAATTAAAATCTAATGTAAAGGAGCGTAGCTTTATGCCTCAGATGTTTGAGCCGAATTTTGCTGTAAATTCTAGAGTATTCGAGATAGCAGCAGAAGGAGAGCTCGCTAATATTTTATCACACTTCAACTCTGAGTATATTTATAGTAGTCTTAAGACTAATATAGCTCAGAGAATGAATAGACATAGCAATGTTATCCAGATGCCTAACTTCGTCGCTGCTATAGAGCAGGATTTTACTCAGCTTAAAAGCCAGTATCCTGGTGAAGGTGCTGAGATTATGCAGACTAGAATAGAAACTTATAAGAATATTATTGATATTCTTTGTAAAGAATATGATCTTACATTCAAAGATGATGGTAATATAGATTACTATGGAGCAGCATTCTGCCTCTATGATTTCCTTGTATGTAATTTCGATACTTATGTAATAAACTTCTATACAACCTTCATCATTCATGAGGCTAATACCATTTATGATATGATGTCTTTGGGTACTATAAAGAAGAATAAAGATACTTCTTCTATGTATGCAAAGAAGATGTATGAAGATCCTAAGCTTGCTGCAATAGCAAGCAATCTTGCTTCGGTTTTATACCAGATGTCTGGAATGGATATATCATTCTATACGGTATTATCATTCTCTGTTATAGATCCAGCCAAGCAGTTCTTATATTATATAGTAACACCTAATGGTGACTTCTTCAAAAATATATATAGTAAGTATGTACTCAATGATGCAACACTTCCTCTGAATGTAACCAATATCAGACTTGAACTTCAGAAGAGATGTGGAGCACAGACACCTGTAGGAATTCCTACACAGGCAGATTTTGAAGATAATTCTGACTCTGCTGAAGAAAATATAAATTCAATAGAAGGGGAAAATGCATAATGATGACTGAAGACCAGCTTTTTGAAGCAGAGCTTGAAAAGACTATAAGAGAACAGGAAGAACAGGAGAGAATTACCAAGCAGGAACTTGATACAGTTCTCGATGTTCTTGAGAATAATGCTAAGAATGATGAAGATATACAGACTATCAGAGAAATTACTGAGTCTGAACAGACTGAAGTTCTTGAAGATGAAGAAACTGTAGGCACTATGAAGGTAGATAATGCTACTGGAGTTAATATACCTGTAGGTGCTGAAGTAGAGGTTAAGGAAAGACCTATATCTGATAAGTCTCTTTCTGAGCTTACAGATGAATATGAGCCTACCAAACTTCCGATTCTTGATGATGATATTAAGAAGCATTTCACTGAAGATATGAATCTTTCTGCAGAGGATGCTATGCAGCTTTTGAATGTATTACATCGTCATGCTAATGGAGAAAGATTCTCCAAATTCAATGCACTTCCTACATCAGTACAAGAAATGATAAAGACGGCTGGAGCTGAAATGGGAGTTACATCTCCAGAGCAGCTTAGATTCTTTACTAATACTATGCTGGATGAGTTTATCCAGGATGCTGCATTTAATAAGGAGATAATAGATTTTGAGGAATCTATTAAGAAAGAGCTTAATATCCCTAGCCTTGTAGATATGCATTCAGAGTATATCAAGGATGCTATGGAGAAAGAACTTCTTGAAAGAGCTGATAAGCTTGAAGCTGATGGTAAGACTATTGAGGCTGATAAGCTTAGAAAGGTATCTGCAGCATTTACTTCTTCTTACACCTATGATAAACTCTATTATGTAATGGAGCATGATCGTAAAGTAAGATCTAGACTTGCTAAAGATGTAGAGAAGTATAGAAGATTCTGTGATGACTTTGTATATAAGTACAGAGATACACAGTTTAATATACATGATATAGCACTCTGCTTACCTATTCTTCAGAGAAAGTTCCCGCATAGAACTCTTAATGAGCTTACCATGTTTGTAAATACTATGTGGAAGTCTATGGAGAATCTTAGCTTAAAGGATCTTGAGTCAAATATTTATGCGTACTATTTAATAAAGAATATTATGTCTCTCGACTATATCGAAGATTCTGCTAAGACTGGCTTTACTGATACAATCATGAACAATATCGAAGATGTAATTGATAAGATCAATGATTATGTAGTAGCTAAAGCTGAATATGATTCTGAGGTAGAGCGCGAGAGAAAAGCTAAGAAAGGAAAGAAGAAACATGGCTAATACTTTTCTCAACACAGAAGTCGAGTGTGAGTCTAAAGTAACTATTATACTCAACTTCTCAGCTGATCTCGACACAAATATTAACCAGGATAAGACTGGTTATAGACAGAAGATCTTTGAAATAGATAAGAATAAGATATATGTATTCTCCTATATAAGAAAATTCCCTGATCATATCTCAGATATAGAGACCATAACAGGTAGAGTTACTGGAATTACATATTCTGAGAAGAAAGCTAACTTTGTAAATCCTATTATATATAGATCTGTAGATAAGAGAGCTCCTCTTAGACTTGATGATAGACTCCAGCCGTCTGCTCTTACTATTGACTGCTCTACAGAGTATAAGCATGATGTAAGAATTATAGACATTGGTGATATTAGGGATATGGATCTTAAAGACACTGGTATTAATCTCCATGATTATACTATCGGTGATATTATCAAGATAGAACAGTTTGATGGTACTATCTTTGATGAATGCATAGTAAGAGATTACTATGATGGAGCGGATTACACATCTATTATTGTAGATAAGGTCGAAGAGACTGATGAACTCGATGAGCTTGGCGAGCCCGTAAAAGTATATTTCAGAATACAGATTAATAGAGAAGATATCAAGTCTATTGAGATGATTCATAATGTAGAAGACTTCCAGTTTGGCCTTGGAGATACTGTAGAGATTACAGTAGATTCTGGACTAATAGATGAGGATGGCAATCCTATCCATGAGAATTATCCTGGAATTATTATGGATCTTGCTACTTATGATAATGCTGAGAGATTTACTGTTGCCAATGTATTCGCTATACTGCTTAAGTATAGAATGAAGGTTGGAGATACAGTTAAATCTATAACACGGTTGTTCCATAAGAATGAGATCGTTGGAATCATGCCGTTTGAATTCCCTTATCAGAATCCTGATATAGTATCAGTTGCTGATGAAGGATATAGTAGATCTGATGATCCTGATGATATAGAAGATGAGATGTATAATGAAGAAGTAGTTATACCTCCCTATATAGAAGAAGGTCAGAGTGTAGGAGATCTTGATGCTCCTAGTGGAAATGAAGAACCTTCCGTTGATGATGACTAATTGAGGTAAGCGTATGAATGAGTTATATAAATTTTCGCAATATATGTCTCCAGTGCCTGTCAAAGATAATGAAACTAATGATCCCATGATCATGACAGAAGAGGAGTTTATTGCAAGTGAAAGTGAACGCAAAAGATTACAAGAAGAACGTCTTAACCCAACACCAGTAAAGTATGAAAAAGAAGAGTATGATTCTCTTTGTAATCTGACTACTGGTGAACATAAACATCTTCACGATCTTGGTCTCACATTAAATCAAATACGAGAAGTTGCTAAGATGCTTTAATGATTACCGTACAGCATTAAGCTGTACGGTCATCTTTTGCTTTTCTCAACTTTATAGTAATACTAACCTTAAAGGAGGAATCTAAATGTCAGATATACCTGGCTTCCTTGTTAAAAAGGATAAAGCTTATCTCTTTAATGGAGAAGGCGAGTTTGTTTTTTATGTGCCAGAGAAATTCTTTGACACAAAGAATGCTACTATCATAGGTGAATATGTAAAGCTTATAGGAGTTTTGAACTATGCTATCTTTGATAAGAATGGTAAACATTCTGGTCTGAAGCAGTTTAATCTTCCTACAGAGTTTATTACCAAACCTGGAAGTATTGATAAGATTAAAGATGTGCAACTTACATCTTATTCTCCTAAACAGGACTATCGAGTTCTTAAATATAAGAAGGGCGATGAGATCTTGTGCGATGAGAATATAGCCCAGGATGTAATCAATATAGAGAACTTCTATAGACTTTTCATCTGGGGTAACCTTCCTAATACTATACCTTATAATGAGCTTCAGGATTACTTTATCAATAATATGGATCTTAATGGTTTCTCTTATGGAACTACTATGCAGCTTATTGGAATTGTACTCTCTGAAGATTGTAGATATCTCGAAGATCCTAGTAAGCCATTTAGACTTGCTAAAACTAAAGATATGCATGCCTATATTCAGGATAATATAAGAAATATAGCAAAGTACACTTCTCCGTTTGCATCTATTACTAAGGAGAACTGGGATGATGCAGTAGTTGCTGCTATAACAACTCCTGCACGTAAAGACTCTCCTATGGAGAAGATCCTAATGACCTAACTGGTGGTCTAGAATTAACATAAAGATAATGACCTATATTAAACGATATACGTTTATTTAGGGAAATATTTAAGTTTATAATCTTACAAAAGGAGGAAAATACCGTATGTATGCAGGTACACGATTTGAAATAATCGATAAGAGTCATATACCGCCTCTTCCGATTGCTCAGACTTCGTATAAGCCTCTCTTCTACTGCACTGCTCCCACACAGAAGGGTAGAGAAGATATTCAGGTATATGAAGGCAAGGCTTTCTATAGCAATTTCGGTAATGACATATCATTTATAAAGTATGGTCAGCCTCTTCTCCAGACAGCAAGAATCATCAATGCTGGTGGTAGAGTAATGTTCAAGAGAATCGTTGCCAAGGATGCAATTCTTGCCAACAACACTGTTGTTGCTAGAGTACATCAGGAATATTCTCAGAAGACTAATGCTGCAGGAACCCCTCTTTATAAAGATGCTACAACAGGCAAGGAAACTATCACTGCTGATGGTAACGAGCCTATCATGATCACTAAGGCTAAGATCAAGTTTGAACTTGTTTCTTATGCTCCTAATGGTCGTACAATTAACCAGACTATTAACACAACTACAAAAACAGTAAGTGTAACTGATGCCGAGACTGGCGCAGTTACAGTATATAATGTAGATGATCAGAACAGAGCTATCGATCCCAGCACTGGTGTTGAGAATGCTGATGTTACAGATAAGATTGCTAATGGTGAGCTTACGGTTAATGAAACCACAACCACAACAACTCAGACTGTAGCAGATCCTACTATTCAGGATTACACTGCTTTCGATATCGATACTATCGCTGAAAAGGCTTATGGTGAATATTCTACATTCCTTGATACTGATAAGGATTTCGAAAGCGATGAGGGTGTTCTTTATCCTCTCTTCACACTTACAGACATCGGTCGTGGTGTTTCTGCTAAGAGATGGAATATCATACCTGATTACAGAACTTCTAAGGCTAAGAAGATCCTGCAGTATTCATTCCAGATCATTGAGAATGATAAGCTTTCTGAAAAGTTTAGCTTCGCTCTTGATCCTGATACTGTAGATCCTTTCAATGGTAACCATATAGATCTGAGAACTCAGATTGATGGTAAGTCTGATCAGGTTCGTATTAAGTACTTCCCTGATGCTATCGATGCACTCTATGCTGACCTTTGTTCAATTATGAAGGACCAGGAAGGTAGAAGTGTATACAAGCCCGATGAGGCAACTGTTATAACAGATGCTGATGGTAATGTAATCTTCAGATCTGATCCTCTTACAACTGAAGATATTCTCTTCGGTTATACTAAGAAGAAGGAATATATTCCTTATCTTGCGTATGATGAGCTTTCTGAAGATCTTGCTCTCCAGTATGGTCTTACAATAGACAATGGTTCGAATGGTATCTTTGGAGATAATCCTCAGAGTGCTGAAGCTGCTGATGAACTCCATGAGCAGTATCTTAATGCTTATATAGGCGATGTGGATCATAACGCTGAGATCTATGATCTCAATACTTATCAGATCGACATCATTCCTGATGCTAACTATCCGCTGGATGTAAAGCTTGCTATCCAGGATCTGGTTAACTTCAGAGAAGACTGCGTAGCTATGATCGATATGGGTACAGATCTTACAACTCTTGATGAGATCCTGCTCAATGCAAATGTAATAGTTCCGCAGGACTACAGAACGAGATATACATATCTCACATTCCTTGCATATGACATCATAGATCCTTACACTAATCGTCAGATTACTGTAACAGCTATGTATGACCTTGTTGCTAAGGCAGTACCGCACTTCGCTAATGGTAGATCCAGAGCATTTGCTGGTATTAAGTATGATATCATTCTTGAGAGTGCTATCCGTGGAACTGAGAACTTCACTCCTAAGATAGTTCCTGGTGTTAACCAGAATGAGATTCTGGATGATGCAAGAATCAACTATGCTTCTTGGCTCTCTGGAAGACTCGTTATGGAGACAGGTTACTCCACAAATGATGAATATACACAGCTCTCTTATATCAACAATGTCTTCAATCTCCAGGATCTTGTTAAGGCTATCCGTGCTCGTTGTCCTATCATCAGATACGCATTCATGGACAAGGAAGGTCTTAAGGAATACCAGGAAGATGTAATGGCAATCATCGATAAGTATGCTGATAAGTATATGTCTATCGACTTCCATTATATTGAAGATAAGGTAATGGAGCAGAACCATATCTACTATGCAGCTATTGAAGTACGCTTCAAGAACTTCATCCAGTCAGAGTGGTTCAGAATCACGGCTCTGCCGTCTGATCTTTAATAGGAAAGGAGGAAAATAATCATGGCTACTGTTAATCAGAATCAGTTCGAAAACATGTATGAAGGCCTTAAGAAGCCTATGTCTGTCACAAGATATACGCTTATGCGTGGTGTTACAGACTTCGGTAACCTTAAGCAGTATGATCTGTTTGAATCAGGTTATCCTTTCCTTGTAGTAGTAGATTATCCTAAGTTCCTTCAGAAGCTTAAGAAGGTAAACACTGATTATGAGAACCTCATAAACAACTACCTCCATATTCTCGAATATGAATTCAGAGGACTTGATGGACTTGATAATATCACTGGTGATACACAGGAACTTACCAATGGTATTAATACTCTTAACCTTATCACAAAGGTTAATGAGCAGTCTAATGGTACATTCTCTATGAGATTCTTCGAAAAGTCTGGTTTGGTAATCACTAAGACTCATGAGCTCTTCCTCAAGGGTGTAAAGGATTCTAGAACACAGCTGAAGACCTATCATGGACTTATAGATTCCGGTGCTATTGTAAATCCTGGTTTCCATAATGAGGTATTTACATTCCTGTACTTCATTACTGATAATACAGGTGCACAGGTTGAAAGAGCATATCTGCTTATAGCTTGCCAGCCTACAACTGCTGAAATCAATATCGTTAACTCTGAAAAGGGTAATATTGAGTTCAAGGAACTTACAGTTGAATTCAACGGCTTCCCGTATACATCTGCTAAGGTTAACCAGGCTGCTAAGGATATCCTTGCATATATCAATGGATTTACTTACACTCCTGATGGTAACTGGCAGGATGTTGGCAATGCACATATGTACAGATCTTCCGACAACTTCGACTATACTGCATATCCGAACCTTGGAGAAACAACTGGTGCTGCTATCCAGGATGGTTCTAACAAGGTATCTCAGGTTGCAGAGAACTATAAGGCAGCTACATCTAATCTGCCCTCATACTTCGAGGTTGAAAAGCCTACAACCACTCAAAAGGAAACGGTTAAGGAAGGAACCTACGACACAGGTAATGGTTTCTATACTTACGATACCTTTGAAACTAGATAAGCGACAAAATAATTCCCAGTGCACTATATGTGCACTGGGAGTTTTTATTCTTCCTGCTTTAACTTAGCTTCGTCTCGTTCTATAGAGGTTTCCTGTTTAGCTATATTAAGCAGGTGTTCAAGGTTACCTACATCAATATAGCTTCCCAAGAGCTCTAATTTAAGCTTCTTAGTGAAGATATTCTTTGTCACATCGTCAGGTTCATTAGACAAGTATATGTCTGCAACAGCCTGAGCAAAATCGTTTGTATTCATCATTATCTGATTAGTATTTGTGATATTCAAGAACATCGGAGGAGGAAGCTTTATTTCAAGCTGAACACTCTCATCATACTCATAGTTATAGATCTTAGTAATAATGAGAGACATGAAAGGTTCATATTGAGCCTGTCTCTTATAGACCTTACGTAAGAATTTACTATTAGACATAGTATATTGTACAGCATAGTCTATAGACTGTCTAGCCTGAATAAGTTCAAGAGGTACATCTGTAGGATTGATTGCCATTTCCTCAAGTCTATTAAGAAGATCATCATGACTATTAACCTGCTGACCCTGCATAACTTCCATAGTTATAGGAGCCTCTCCAGAAGGGCTCATAGGAATTACATAGTCATTGAATCGTCCTGTAATATTGAGGATATGGTTTACGTTCTCAATCTGCCTAATATTGAAGTTATTCTTCTTGATCTGCTCTATAGTAGTAAGAAGAGTCTTAGCAATATTAGTATCCACAGTCTGCTTTACATAGTATACTCTCTTATCCTGAGATCTAGTCATAGCCGCTATAGCATCAGTAATATAAAGAGATGCATATAAAGTACCAGGTATTATAGATCTATCAAGGTCAGAGATTCCTCTATGAGTCTTAGGATCTTTTCTAAAGTATATATGAGTTACATCTTCAGGAGGAAGGAATGTAACTCTAAAGTTACTATTAGGAGTATTATATACATCATTATACTTAAGTATCATGTATATCTCAGCTCTAAGATCCTGATTATTATTAACGAACTCCTGATCTATATACTTAGACATCTCACCAGCAAGATATTTAAGAACCATATCTCTCTTCATATCTGCTTCAGAGTTCTGTATGATAGTAGAGTTGTTTCTCATAGACATAAATGGGTCTTCTAACTTAGTAAAGTCAGTAATATTTTCTCCATCTATATTCTCTATGTAGTAATAACCCATACAACTATCTTCTATATAGATAGGAATGATCTGTCTTCTATCAAGTTTCTTGATAATACATCCAGGGACATCGATCTTGATCTTCTTTTCACCCTTATCTTTTACTCCTGTAATAAGACCATCGGTAGCAGTATCATCAAAACCACTGAAATCAAGATCATCTGGCATAAATCCATCATCTATATATAAAGATGGTTTAGTCTTCTTTCCTATATCTGTAATATTCTCGATCTTATCTTCACGTATATAACAAAGAGACTGTTCCCTAAGAGCATTAAGTTTATCATCAACCTGTTTAAAACTCTCTATAGTTTCTATCAGCATACCAGATCTATTAATCTGAAGATTGATATTATAGTTTTTATCATTATCAGTAAAGAGTTCTGTAGCAGGCATCTGAACTGTATCTCTAATCTCAGAGGTTATATCCATACTCTCAGTCTTAAGAGTTGCTGTATATACCTGAGATTGAGCTTTAGTCTGTAAGAGCTTTGTTATAGCTCTCTTATAAGGTACATTATATACAAAATACTCACCATACTTAGCAGTCTCATCGTATGCATCTTCAAAGAACTCAAGAAGTTTATACTTCTGTTTTATTTCTTTAAGTCTCTTATTGAAGACATCTGAAGTTGATATAGTTTCAGCACTAGTAATAGTGATATAGTCTTTGTTAAAGTGGTCTGCAGATAGTACATTATCTTTTCTTACATCCAAGGCTTCCTGAAGCCTGGGCATATATTTTAAGATTGTATCTATCTTATTATCAAGATCTGCTAACTTACTATTCTGAGCAAAGGTAGCAAGTGTAGTATCTACCAAAGCTTTATCTGAAAGCATCTCCTGAAGTTTTCTGCTAGACTCTTCATCGGCCATTCTATTCTTCTCGAAGGTTCTAGCATACATTTTAGATATACTAGGAAGGCCTATAGTATCTACATTATTAGATACTATACTTCCGATAGATGCATCAATTTTACTTTTTATATTATCCAAATCCTTCTTATTAGTAGGATTTGAATAGTAAGTAGTCTGATATAATTTGTCCATATTGGACTGGATCAGTTCAGCAAGTTTATTAATACGCTTTGCTGATTTCTTTTCCTGATCAGTCTTTTTATCGGCCATTGTTATAATCAGCTCCTTTCTATAGATTATTAATATGTTCACCTTTTCGTAAATAAAGGGTTTTTGGGCTGTATATTATATTAATGAATCATGCATCACTAAGTATCATTAGTACAAATTGAATTATACTTTTATATGTATCAATGTAACAAAAAGATCCAATTTTGTATAAGTATCAAAACGATTTAATGAATTAAAAAATAGTAAATATCACAGCCGCATAATGAGTTAATGGAACTTAAACATCAAACGAAAGGTAATGAATCAAAAAGGTAGTAAGTATCATTTACTTTTAATGAATTATACAAAAATAAGCATCAATGAAACGCTATTGAATCATAATCCACAAAATATCATAGATATGAAATGAATCAAACAAATCTAAATATCATGAACGCACAATGAAACAGTTTGATATAAGTATCAGGAATAGATAATGAATCAAACAAATTTAAATAAATTAGTGAATTCAAAATATCATATTATAGTAATGAACCACATAAACATAAGTATCATTTGGAGCTAATGAATCACAGGCAAGTAAATATCAACCAGTGTTAATGAGTTAAGCAGAAATAACTATCAAGTCGCCGTAAAGAATATGAATCACCTTTTTATAAGTATCACTATATTATAATGATTCACAGGAAGGCAATTATCATATTACGTTAAAGAATTGAAGAAAAGAAAGTATCAAATAAAATTAATAAATTACCGAATTTTAAGTATCAATATGAGCTAATGAATCACCAGTAAATAAATATCAAGGTATGTTAATGAATTATTGACATGTATGCATCAAATAAATGTAATGAATCACCGGTAAATAAATATCAGGGGTGCGATAATGAATTATTAATCTGTAAGTATCAGGGTGCGATAATGAATCAGCGATTTGTAAGTATCAATTTGCTTTAATGAGCCATAGTATTTATAGTATCAACTGGAGGTATAGAATTATAAGAATATAAGGTTATATCAATGAATACTAATGAATCAAAAAGTTTTAAATATCAATAATCATTAATGAATTACAATGGTGTAGGTATCATTAACATTAAATGAGCCAGACATTATTACATATCAAAAGCGATTATCGAATTACATGCTCATAAGTATCATTACCATATAAAGAATTACTGATCCGTAAATATCAATTTGCGCTAATGAACCATATTCATTTAAATATCAGTTGGAGGTATAGAATTATTAGGAGGTAAATTATCAGTAACTTGTAATGAATTATCATACTCTAAGTATCATCAGGCAGCTATAGAATCATTTATATATAACCATCAAAAATCGTAAATGAATCAATTACTTTAAATTATCAAAGACTACTAAAGAGTTAATCGGTTCAAAGTATCATATCAGATTAGTGATAAAATAAATTATTGTGGACTAAATATCAAGCAGTTTTAATGAATTACCTGATTATAAGTATCGCTATCTTTTAATGAATTAGCAAGTATTAATTATCAAATCTATTTAATGAATTACTATGCTTTAAGTATCTCCTCTGTCTAAAGAACCAACAGCGAATATATATCAATATACACTATTGAGTCATAAGCTGTTAAATATCAAGAAGCTGTAAAGAATTATTAAATATCAATATTAAATCAAAAATTCTTAAATATCATGGTGCCATAATGAATTAATGTGATTTAAGTATCAACCTAATCTAATGAATTAACAATACGTAAATATCACGCACAACTAATAAATTAATGTGATTTAAATATCAACATGATCTAATGAATTAATTTGAAATAATTATCAATTCGTCAATAATGAATTATCGTAAATTAAGTATCAGGATTTCATAATGAATTAGTCATAATTAATTATCATAAGCACGTAAAGAATTAAAAATGGCCCTGTAGCATTACGCTACAGGGTTCATTCCTATCTTTAGAAATCTAAGAAATACTTTTAATACCAAACCATTTTTCTTTTTTATTGTAAAGCGTCCTATAAAGCATGGATTATCTGGTCTATCTATAATATCTAACTGTACATCATCAGAAGATATTATAGGAAGAATTCCTACAAATAAGGACATCATATATCCATTATACTTATAGTATTGTACGCCATCTGCAGCTCTCATAGATAAGATCTGCATAGCAAAACTAGCTTCTTTCTGAATATGCTCTATATGGCAAGTTATATTGGAGATTGCAATCTCTTTAAATAAACTCTTAGCTTCAGAGTACCCAGAATAGATATGCTGATAATAGAATACAAAGTCTAATTCAGATAATTCTGACTCTGCTACTATAACCGTAGAGTTTACTAAGAAGTATTTCTGTTCTTTATATTTAGCTGGTGCTAAAGATGAAGAGTCTATTATCACTAGTGGCGGTAATCCTGCTATAGGATCTATGACTGTATATTTTAAGATACTATGCTCATAATTCATACCATATATATTAACTCCGCCACCTTCTATGATGGCGAAGTCTATTACTTTAAATAGAGTGAAAACTTCTTTCAATCTCTCTACTATACTAAAATCTATTGGTACTATTGACTGCATTGATCACTTTCTCCTTTAATGATAGATCTAATGGATAATAATGCTCAAATGGCTTTACTATAATATTATCCATATGAATGAATGGATTAAGTTTACCATTTACTGGTATACTTTCGAATGGTTTTATTTTTCCTTCAGTATTAAATACTTGTATAGGCCTTTGACTCATTCTTATAGTATAAAAATACTCTAAGATATCATCAATGAGTTCACTATAACTTGCCAAACCAAGCCATCTATGACAGAATTCTATATATACATTAGACTGAAGATCTTCCATATACTGAATCTGTCTTTCCCATACATCACTATTAAATCTATTCTCATTCGGATCCATCTGATCTACTATCGTAACCTTACCATATTGAGTATTCGGAGCCATATTAAACTCCTGAGTTATACTCGGATAAAGTCTATTATAGTCAAAGTCATTTAGATTATTATAAGCATTGATAGGTATACCATTAACCTTTATCCTAGAATAATTAGATGCTTTCTTCGGATCTGCTACAAAGGCTCCTGCAAACTTAACTGGCTTATTACCACCATTAATATTATTACCCATTACATATCCTAATGAATAGAAATGAGCAATGGCTCTATTAGCCAGATATACAGTCTGACGATGTATCTTAGAATATCTGGTGTTATTTGTAATCGCTTTATTAAATACGAAATCTATATCACCAGTCTTCTTTTCAATACACTTCTGTACTATAGTATCCATGATATTATAGAATATGAATGTCTTATAATCTTTATATGGCAACTCAGCAATCTTAGTAGTTATATGCTTATAGCTCAACTTTCTAACTCCTGCTACCATATCTCCTATATCATCCAGAGAATAAGACTTTACTGCCGACTGTCCTTTTCTTCTAGATGCAAACTGTATAAGCTGATCTAAAAATACTGAATAAGAACTAATCCTTGCAAAGTCGTTTCTCTCTGCAAACTCATTTTTATTTTTCTCATCTATCACATAATATGCCTCTTTAACCGGAAAATCTGGATGGCACATTATATCTTTAGGATCATATCCTAAAGCCTTGATTCTCTCTATTATATATGGAATATCAAATCCCATATTCCATGCCAATACAAAGTCTGGCTTTAATATATTGATTGCTCTAAACAGATCTGCTATTAACTTGATCTCATCTTTTTCATCATATGCTAAGAATTTGAAATCAAGAGTATCTATACCAAATCTATGAGCTTGTTTCCAACCACCTACTGCATTAGTCAGAAACTCTTTTAACTCTTTGATTAATTCTGGTCCTATACTCTTCTCAAACTCCTCTATAAGAGGATTAGCTTCATTCCTTAAGAAGAATACATATACCATATTATTAGACTCATCTATCAATGATACTGCATTTACTGGACACTCTCCAAACTCTGGAAAATCTCCAATCATATTGATTGAGTCAACCTCTATATCGAAGAATGCTTTAGATATAGGATTAATACTATTAGTATAATCTCTAGCAAATCTAAACATGTAATGATCTTCTATATCCATATCAGATAAGAATACTCTCGGATGTTGATGAAGTATTTTATTAGCTTTACTTAATCCATTCCTTATATTCTCGAAGAACATATTTGTGTTTCCAGTCAAATCCGCTATAGTCCTTAATACATTCTTATATGGAACTACTATCTTCTCACACTCATCCTTATCTATGAAAAACATATGATGAGGAAGTTCTTCTTTAGATATATAGAATTCATAATCAGGATTCTCTATATGTTCTACAAACTTATCTCCTGTATGATTATCTTTAATAATCAAATCTATTGAACTTTCTGTCCACTTATCAGTTATCGGATCTTTCTCTCCGAACCTAAACATTGTATTCATTAAGGTTAGATCATATCCTTCTGGATAATCTTTTAATAACATACAATCACTCCTATACTCACCTAATTAGGTAGGTTTATGATCTTATTGATATGTTTCAGGCTATATAAAAAACAAAAGATGACCACTGTAGGAGATCCTACAGTGGCACACCCAAAGGAAATTTGTCATATGGAACTTATTTGGACTCTTTCTCAGTACTAATATGTTAATCCGAAAACATTCTAATAAATTTATTCCTTAAAGGAGGATTATAATTATGGCAATAAATCCATTTATACCGATACAGACTCAGGCTCCTACACAACAGCAGTATTATCAGCAGTATTCTGCTCCTATGCCTGAACCTGTTCAGCCTCGTAAGATCGAAATAGAGATGGAACCAGTTCTAAATATGAAGTTCTTTGAAAAGGATGTCTTTGTAGATGATCCTGTAGTAGGAGAACATGCTGAGGTTACAACTACTAAGAAGCGTGGTAGACCTAGAAAAGAACAGTCTACTGAAAATATAGCTATGGTTAAGGCTAATGAAGAAGCTGCTATGGCTGCTAATGGTGAGATTAGCTATGCTAATAGTAGTGTACCTTATGCTCAGTCTTTTAAGAAGACTAATGATATGCTCGAAGCTTCTATATATCAGATAGATGCTCTGAGTAATGAGGTTCATACTGAATTAGAGAATGTAAGAAATAGTAGAACTCTTAAAGGAAGATATACATATATATCTGATCTTACATCTACTGCATCTTCATTGCTCACTACTAAAATATCTGCTATCAGAGAAATGAACTCTGTAATTCAGCAGGGTCATAAGTTAGATCTTGATAGAATCAAGGCACTTAAGCTTGACCAGGCTAATGCTATGAATGATGATATGCAGATCCAGGCTCTCTACAATGCATATATCAATACTCCTATATCTAGTGGATATAACCCACTTGCCTATGATACTAAGGGTGCTATAATGGGTGGATCTAATATGGCTAATATGGTCAGAGCAGATGTGGGAACAGTAGATGGCTATGATACATATGCTGCTAATATTACTCCTGAGCAGAATAGAATGCTTCTGGAGAATAATCCTAACATCAAGACTGTAGTAGTATATGATCAGTCTAATCCTAATAACAGATACTTTGATGTAATCGATACTACCACTGGACAGTCTGTTCCTAACTATCCTAGACCTGATCCTATACTTATGGAAGATACTACTATCAATCCTATTACTGGTATGGCTAGAAACTCTAATATAAATGCTAGCTGGCCTGTTGTTACTATAGGAAACCCTGACCTCGCTAACTTTTAATTTGGATATAACTATATAATAGGTTGACAAATAGTGTTCATAGAGAATTACTTCTTTCTTAAAAAAAATAAGAGGGTGGCGTAATGCCACTCTTTTATTTTGTCTAATTAGACTTAGACTTATATATTATCATAATGAATACAACAAAGGAGGATATTCTATATGGAACCTTGTAATTATAGAATAGGACAGCGAGTAAGAATAATGGATGACATCTTAGGATGTCAGATAGAAGGTACTATAGTATTTATAGAACCAGACTATGAGATGAACTTCTATTGGCTCTATATGTATTCTGACGATGAAGAAGAGAATACTAATATAGATCCTAGAATACCTGCACCATACTTTAAACTCTTTCCAGATAATGGAGAATTCTTACTCGATGAGTAAAAATAAACGGGGCTATGAGTACCCCGTTTATTTTTTTTGATGATCATATGATATGATCATCTGCATTATGGATTCTTTTTCTTAATGAATCCATAATGCCCTGGATATCCGATATCGTTCCTGCATTCTCTCCTTCCCCATCATTCTTTAATGCCGTGACTGCTTCATGCCCCAATAACAGAGCATAGGTAACATCGGCATTCTTTGTCTCTCTCACCTTTCTTGCTTCTCTCATAAATTGGGAGACCTTTTCTTCAACATCTGTGTTCGGATGCTCGAAAGTTGCTGTCTTGGAAGAGAGGTCTGCTGTCTTGACCGCTTCTGCAGTCTTTTCAACTGCCTCTGCTGTCTGGTGGTGACTATCTGCCACCGTCTTTACAAGCTGCTCAATGCAGCTGTAGCAGCTCTTCAACTCCTCAGGCTGAACATCAAAGTTGATATTCAGATCGAAGTTCGCCCTAGCACCACCACTAAGACTTTCGAGAGCAAGATTATTCTCTCTACGACGGCCGTGATCCTGCTTGGAGTTTCCGCTCCAGTCCCAGTTTTTCTGAATCTCTGATTCATGAAGCCCCTTAAGTTCAACATTATTGAGCTCGATACCTGCATTTAAAGTAACTGTTATTTTCATAGTGTTTCCTTCTGTGATGCGCTGGGAGCTAATTGACTAGATCAGCTTTGATCCCAGAATAGATATTTTTATTATTTGGCGATTTGTTAAGTAGTATCATAGAGAATCTGCATCACCAAGATTCGTTTCTATGTACTGAATAGGATGCCTGTTATCCTTATTCACTATTATAATATATAATTGAAATCTTTTAGTTTTACGAATGCTATATATGGAGACAAAAAATAACGCGGCTTGTCAGGCCGCGTTTATTTTTATTCTTCTGCAGGTTTGTAGTCAGGGAAGAGTCCAAGCTCATATTTTATCTGATTCAGCTTTGTTATTAAAGCAAAAGCTTCAATTGGTTCTATCCAATTAGAATTAAAACCAGCGCTTAATTTAAAAGCTTTATAATATAATATATCGATTTCATTAAGCTTATCTATATAGCCTTTAGATTTAGGGTCAAGTTTTAAAAACTCGTTTGCAGCCTTTATGAATTCTTTATATGCATCTTTTATGAGATCGGCAGTAGGATGTTCAGGTAATCTAGATATTTTAGTCATACCTTCGCCTAAATCATAATATACATTTTTCTTCTTTGGACCTATTTCTGTATTATAACTTTTAGTAGTTTGAAATTTTTGATTATAATCATCAATGTCTTCGATATTATCTAACACTGCTTTAGATGTAGTATTATTTACAGTATCGAATACATCACTTATAGAAGAGATTTTTTCTAATACCTTATCAACATCACCTTCTACTTTGATGCTGATAGATATTTTAGGAGTCCCTGCTCTTCTCCCACTGTTTATCTTGTATTCTCTTTTGTACTTCATTATTTATACCTACCTCTCTTTATCATCAAAGAATTAACCCATATAAATGAGCAAGTCTATTGATTTTTGTCGCATGCGGTAATATATGCTTGTATACAAGATATGGTTCATTTAAAAGACATAATGATACTGCAGCATTCATACTACATACCTTATTGAAGAACCCTATGGCTTCTTCAACTAATTCCTTGCTAGGCTTGTGTTCTGCACGCTTTGCACTAGCAATGAATTCCTGAGCTGCAAAACGCACCAGCTCTACTTGAACCTCATAACTGAGTTTCCAGAGCTGTTCGAGATCTATATAAGTATGCTGATTCTTTTGATCCCATTTAATCAGTATCTCTATAGATATCTCATCATTACTGGATCCTTCGGTTCTTTTGAACTTCATTATACATCCTCCTATATCTCTTAAGCTTCGGTGTTCTGATCAGAATTTTCACCACCAGCTTCATTAATCAGGACTTCCATATTTGTCTGAAAGGCCTGAATGGCCTTGATCATATCTTCAAGATTCATCGAATATCTCCTTTCCTCCTATGACGGATTCTAGAATGCCGCTATCAACTATGGTAGCAGCGTACTTGCCATTTTCATCCTTGTTCATCTCATACAGAACATAATTATCATTCTTGAGAAGCAGGATGTCAAGACCTCTTTCCATATGTTCTGCTACAGACAGCTCAGCCATCTTTTTAACCGCCTGGTCTAAAGGTAGCTTAGGATCTATGTTGTAAGTAGCATAAAGTGGAGATCTGTTCTTCACATTCTCCAACTCATATCTCATGCGATTAGCTGTATTAGATATGAATTCATCAATGCCGACTTTCTCAATATCGACTTTGATTTTGTTGAAACTCTTCATTACTTTCTTATCCAGATATATAGCCTGGATTATATCAAGGATCTGAAGAGTATTATCGGTATCAGGAAACACATACATTATCCTGAAAGGGATAATGTCTCTCTGCTTCCTTGTTACATAAGTATTCGTAGATACCTTTTTATACTTCAGGTCGAGCTTCTTGATCTCGATCTGAAATGCTTTGTCTATGTCTGAGTTCCATCTAGTACATACTCTTATCATATTTACCTCCTATTACTCACAATGATTCAATCAAAGATATCGATAACCCCATACACACTATCTATGCGCATTAGAGTCGTACCTTTTAAAAATAATGAATCATCGATGTTGTCTGAATGGCCGTACAAAAACTCTTCTTTGGTTCTGTACCACAACCATATACCTTGTATGAGCTTATCAAACTCTTTAATATCTTTATTATATACATAGAGTTCCAGAGCTCCATTTATAGTATAGCTTACTTTGAGTCTTATCTTGTAAGTTATCGACTTTGCAAGAATTGACTCTTTGACCTTCATAGGCCAAGCTTGTATTCTATATCTAGTCCAGAACATTATTAATATCCTCCTTCCTAGCACTTTTATAATATATAATTCAAAAATATTTACTTTTTCATAATACTCTAAACCCCTATGATAAGGCATTGTGTTAACTTATTAGTAATATTCTGTGATAGGAGGAGAGTTTATGAAGTCAACTATCGGCATGGATAAAGTAAGAAGAAGACGCAATGATCTTACAATGAATTATATCCAGCCAAGTTCAGGCAACACATCCTATTTATATGAGAGTGTCTTGAGTCATTATTCATACAATAATGCAAAGATAGTTCTTAAAGACTGGCAATATCTCGACAAGAATACTAATATAGCTTTCTCTAAAGCTATGGATATTTTCTCTGAGATATGTGTTAATGGTAAAGAATCCGAGATCAAGAACGCAGCAGAGTTTATATGCGAAGGAGTACTCCGTAAAGTTAGAAATGGAGAACAGTCAGAAGAGTGCGTTCATAGAAAGATCGGTTGGGTTAAAAGAAAACTCCATGAGAAAATAGATGATAGAATGGATGCTGCTAAGAATGCTTTCAAGCAGGCTAAGCAGAATGTTAAGGATGGAGTTCAAGATATAAAAAATAAAGATAAAGCACAGATAGATAAGGTTAAAGATGCTTTGACTCCTAAGTCTAAGAAAGAAGAAAAAGTTGATGAAGCATTCAATATGATACTGGAAACCTGTGATGAAATCAGGCAGTGTGATAGAGTGCTGAATAATCATACAAAGTTCTCTAAGAGATTTAATATAGATGAAAAAGTTAGATCTCTTAACTGCTCGGAAGATGTAACAGATTGTATCTTCGAGCTTTGTGAGTATATAGATACATACAATATGCCGTTTGGTGTAAAGTATAATGTAGCTTTAGAAAATATCCGTTATTGCTTTGAGAAGAATGCTATTCCTTATCAGGCTAATGAGATAGCTTCTATAGTTACAGATTACTTCTTAATGAATACTCCTGTTACAGAAGGTGTTATACATGATGTAAGATATATTCTTTCTAAGAATAGATTCTATACAGATGATGAACTCTCTGATGTAAAGTATGTATTTAAGGAGTTTAAGAATAGCAATATAGCAGACGATGATCCAATGCTTTTAGAAGAAGCATTGGAAAAGAATACTGCTAAAGAGATGCTTCAGCAGTTTAAGCTTGCTAAGGATAAAACGGTTACAGGTTTGAAAGCTCTTGTAAAGAAGATGTATGTAAAGTCTGATGAAGATATAATCAATGAGACTGTAAATATGTTTGCCCTTATAAGAGTATTCTTTGTAATTGGTGCTACTGCTATAAATCCTATACTTGGTGTAATAACTCTCATAACAGACTTCTTTATATCTATGGATCTTACTCGTAAGAATATAGATAAGTCTATCAAGATATATGAAAAGGAAATTGATAAGACTGAACGAGCCATGGAGAAGGCTAAGAATGAGAATCATAAGAAGAATCTTAAAGCTTATAGAGATAAGCTTAAAGAAGATATGAGAAAAATCGAGAACTATGCAGAAGATAGATTCACTGCAGAAGAAAATGATAAGAGATCTGATGAAGCATATGAGCGTCAAGCTAAGAGAGATGCTAAACGTGCTGGTAAGTCTGGATCTAGTGATCTCGATGACTTTAATATAGACTTTTCCGATCTTAAGTTTGAGACTGCTGAGCTTGAAGCTATGAGTAAGATACTTCTTACTGAAAAGCTTGTAGATAATCTCAAAGATTGGAATCCAGTTGCTATTACAGAACAGATATGCTCTAAACTTTCAGATATGAATCTGGATGATATAGATAATCTTGTTACTGTAGTATCTGTATATCCTGAAATGTTTGATATATCTAGACTCCATAACTCACTCTCTGTTATTAAAGAGATGGCTAGAAAAGAAACTGGATACGATAAATATGTAAAGATCGATTGTTATGCAAATAATGAAGATCGTTTAGACAGAATAAGGGTTAAGGATAGAGAATATGATAACTTTGCAGAGTTCTATACAGACTATGAGGATCTTAATCTAGTCTGTGAAGCTGTAAAGGATCTTATTAGTATCTACTCTGAAGAACCTATTATGGAATTAGGTTCTACTATAGATCCTAAGACCGGTAAACCTATTAATCCTACTGATAATAAAAGTAAGGATATAGGTTCTGGTGTTAAGAAGAAAGGTATTTCTGCAGTATCTAAGCTTAAGCTTGCAGCAGAAAACTTTAAGAAGGGTGTAAGAAAGGGTATAGACGTAGAGAAGAATGTATCTAATAAGATAGATATGTCTATGGATACACTCTCTAGAAACGTTGATAGAGCTCTTGCATCTCAGAATAGAGAAGCTGTTATAAAGGGAAGTATATTACCTTCAGCTTCTAAGATTATAAAACTTGCTATTGTTACTGGTGGTGCTGCATTAGTAAGCCCTGCAGTAGCAGTTATAGGTCTTCTTGGCTATATAGGTGCATCTGCTGTTCATAGAAGAAAAGAAAGACAGATGATTATGGATGAGATAGACTTAGAGCTTGATATGTGCAACCGTTATATAAAGCTTGCTGAAGATAAGAATGATATGAAAGCTATCAAATCTCTTCTTCAGACTAAGAGGGCTCTTGAGAAACAGAGAGCTGTGCTTAGATATCATGCTAAGATAGAAGTAGGTCAGAAGTTATATACTACTACTAACACCACTGAAGAAGATTAAAGAAAGGAGATTTCTCTAATGGGAATATTCTTTAATGGTTTAAGATCATTGAATGAGCTTACTCGTACTGGTCCTAATAGACAACAGGAGAATATAAGCCAGGACGATGATGAAGATGAGGATGTAGGAACCCCTCCTACTGATGATGAAGATGCCAATGATAATGATCAGAATAATACTCCTGACGATGCAGGAGATGATGATTCTGATCTTGGTGATGATATGCCCACCGACGATGATGAAGAAGGTGGAGATGAAGGAGGAGAAGAACCTCCTGCAGAAGATGAAGGCGAAGATGATGGTGACTTAGGTGACGATATGCCTTCTGATGATGATGAAGGTGGGGATGATAATACTGTAGGAGATGATACAGATTATAATATCCCCGATGATGATAATGCTGGCGGAGAAGATGAAGGAGATTTAGGAGACGACATGCCTACCGACGACGATGAAGGCGGGGATGACTCTGGAGAACCTCCTGCAGAAGGTGATGATACTGGTGGCGGAGACGAAGATGAAGATCTTGGTGGAGATATGCCATCAGATGATGATGAAGGTGGCGGAGAAGGAGATGCTGGGGAAGGTGCTGAAGGTGATACATCTGGCGGCGGCTCTAGTGATAGTGGCTCTACTGGCGACGATGATACCTCTGGAACAGATGATGATAGTGGATCAGATTCTACTGGAGGAGTAAAGACTGCAGAAGAAATAGATAATATAGAGAAAGAGTTATTCTCAGATCTATCTGATCAGCAGATGGCTATTAAGCATATTGAACTTAAGAGTCAGTTTATAGATCTGTATGAGACTCTTGGAGACGTAATAGAAAGAGTTAATAAGATTCCTAAGACAGATTCTAATATAAAAGCATTAGAATTTGTAGGTACGAAGCTTACTGAACTCAGAACCATGATACATTATAACCTTACAGAAGGGTATCCTACTAGAGGTTATACTGAGAATATGGTAATTTATCAGCAATGTTTAGCTACTCTTAACACGATTAATCAATTACTTGAAGAATTAGCCCCTAAAACAAGCAATTCTGACGAGGAAACCTAATCAAACCAAGAGTGGTTTTTATAACATTACAATAAAATAGCTAGCTATCTTCATGATATCTGGGCTATAAACAAAAATCAAAGATAATAATTCTAAAAAGGAGGATTATAAATTATGCCTACTGTTGGTACAAGACCCCAGCCTATGGTAGCGGGCAAGGGTTATATGCAGGACCCGATGGCTAGATTCGCTTCGGCGTTCAATAAAGTAACAAAGGACATTCTTAATGAAACTGGATTCGATGTATTCCAGGAAGGCGCTAAGGTTCTTAACAACCGTGCTTCTGATACAGCTATGCGTACATTCTTCGTAGAGCAGTCTGCTGACTACGAGCATATGACTACAGAAGAGGTTCAGGATCATGAGGAAATGATGAATGAGCAGTATACAAATGATAAGGAAGCTATCCTTGAGTATGCTCCTATCTCTGCTTACAACCCCGTGATCGGCATGAGCTTCCCGATTCATAAGAATATTCTTATGAACAATATCTTCGATAAGGGTGCTATTCCGAAGGTAGTAGCTACATCTCCTAAGTTCACAGTAACAATGGAGACTAGAACCCTTGTTGCTCCTGATGGAACAGAGATTGATATGTTCCGTGAGCAGTGGAAGATGACAGATGCTATGGAGCAGGCAGCTCCCATGAAGGAAATCGTTCTTACACTTCCTGAACTTGGTGAGACAAATGTGCTCTTTACTCTGTTTGGTGCTAATGAGCTTGATGACAACCTCTCGATCGAGACCTATATCGATGGTCTTGTTCTCGATGAGTGCACAGTTACAGGCAAGAATGTAAAGTACAGATATCTTGATGCTACTACCGGAGAAATCAAGACTGCTACTACAACTGCTGATTCTACTGATGTAACTAACTACATCGCTGATGTAAATATTCCATTCAATGTAGCATATGGTGATCTCGATCGTCAGGCTATGGAAAGCTTTGAGATCAAGAACGGTACTGCTACAGTTAAGGGCTTCATCTCTGGTTGGATGAAGAAGAACAGATTTGGTATCCAGTGCTCCAATGCTGCCATTACAAAGTGTGTACTGAATACAAGAATCGACACTTCTACAGCTATGCTGAGAACTGCTTCGGTTAAGTGGTCTGCTAATACTAAGCTGATCGAAATCCCGAATGCTATTCCGATCAATACTCCTATCTCTCCTGAAGAGGTTAAGGATATCGCTGCTCTGTATCAGATTAACCAGCTTACAAAGATCATGAGTCTCTTCAAGATCACTCTTGCTAACTACAAGGATGATAAGATCAGAAGATTCCTTGATAACAGCTTCATCAATCTTGATCCTGGCTGCAAGATCGCTCGTACATTTGACTTCGCTCCTCGTGAGGGCTATATGCTTGACCACATCGAGTGGAGACATAAGACATTTATGGATGCTCTGGATACACATGTAACTCAGCTCCTGCATGTCCTTAACGATCCTAACATGACAATCTCTGTAATCGGTCGTGATGATCTTATTCGTAAGATTACTCCTACTGAGTACACATATCAGACTCCTGGTAACATCGGTCCTGTAGAGCTCGACTTCGTAAAGACAGTTACTACAAGTGACAAGAGAACTTACCAGTTCATTAGTTCTGATAAGCTTCGTGATAACAATAACCTCATGATCATCCTCTGTCCTAGAAACACTGAGCGTTTCATGTACAGAATCTATGATTACCAGATGTATGTAAGCAATGAGATCAGGAACGCTAACAATCCTGCTCTGCCTGCAATTCATGCATTTGAGAGATTCAAGGTAGAGGAATACCAGCCTGTACAGGGCCGTCTGAAGATCCTCAATCCTACAGGTCTCCGTGAGATGATTGCTAATGATGATCCTATCGGTTCTACAATTGGCTTCAATGATTTCGATATCGATAATCCTGAGCCTACTACGTAATGGATTCATAAGCTAAGCTTTAGGGCCTACGGCTATTAGGCCGTAGGCTCTTTTTATATCTTTTTACAACTGGAGGTATAAGAATATGCCAGTACCTAGAATAAGATATGACTTTAGCGAGTTTGATAGTATTGCTGCTGATATACTCGTTACGCCATCTTATACAAACCTTAAAGCACTCAAGAATGAGCTTAACAAGTTCTTTAATGATGCTAAGTGCAAGGATATTATATACACCAAGAATACTGATAAACTCTTCTTTGGTATGTGTGTCGTACCTCTGATTGAAGATGCTCAGGTTGGTGTAATTGTAGGAGAAAAAACTCCTGTAAGATTTACTGAATATTATATAGAGCTTGATTCTAAGCTTCTCGATGTAACTCTCGGACTTACTGAAAGAGAGTTTGTTGCTATACTTCTCCATGAAGTAGGGCATCTTGTAAAGGACTCTCAGCCTACTGAAGAGGTTAGAAAGTGCATAGATGTATATCTTATGAAAGAGAAGGATGTTATCCAACTCAATGACTCTGCCAGCTATCGTGAAATTCTCAGATATGGTATTCAGAATACACTGAGAAAAGTAACTTCTGTGTTTGAGAGAGATGATGAAGAACTCATTGCTGATGAGTTTGCTTTTGCTTGCGGATATGGTACCGACCTTACTGAAGCTTTAAAGAAGATCAATAAGAACGGTTTTATGATAAACAAGGAAGTTAAGAACAAGATGATAGTTCTTTCTTGGTGCTTGCGTCTGTATAAAGATGTAAAGTTTAAGAGAATACCCGCACTCAAAACCCTTAAACGTGGTATGGATATGACTGGCTCAAAATATGAGAGACAAGAAATGAGCAAGGTCAAAGATTCTCTATACAGGATCGATGATTCTAATCTCTTAGAAGCATCTTTGATAGAGAACCTAAAAAAGAAAATCAATGATACCAGAAAGGCTTGTACCTATAAAGGTATCAGAGGTTTTGAGGATGACCTGTATGAGTATGCTATAAGAGTAAAACATATCTATGATGAAGATGATGCTCTTATGCTGCTCAGAGAGTTGAATACTAAGATCTCTATTCTGTCAGATTATGTATCTAATGAAGAGATGTCTGATAGAGAAAGAGAGCGTTGGTATGGAATCCTTGATAGATACTACAAGTGCAGAGATGAACTTTCTAAGAAGAAACTCTATAAGTATGATTATAGAGCCCCTATAATTCAGGTTAACTATCCTGACATTGTAGAAAATCGTAGTATGTAAGTAAAAATAAACGGGGCTATGAGTGCCCCGTTTTATTTTATTCGACTATAACTTAAACGTCATAGCCGAATCTGTTGTGTAATGCATCTACGATGCTGAGCATTGCATCTTCTGCATTTTTAGGATCAGTCCAGAGGCCGATTGTGTTTCCTATTGCCAACCTTCTATCGAGGCTGACATCTCTTTCAAGTACTATGTCTGAGATAGCATCTGGTATTGATGCTATCATCAGTTCGAAACAGTCTTTTCTGTTTTCATCAGAGACTGCCATTCTGGGGGACAAATTCTTACCCTTCCAGAACCTTTTTGTCAGTACTGCTATAGTTACTGCCTTGACAATATTCTGTGTCATGATCATATTTCTAGCGCCTCCCGCGCTTGCCTGTACAAGAATGTGTTTTTAGCCTAGTATCATAGAGAATTGTACAGGACTTTATGTAATTCTCTACACTAGTAACAACAATATGATAAATGAGTAATCGGGTGATTACTCGTTTATCATGCTTATGGATCAATAAAGACCCATTTTGTGAAGAGTATTGTTAGCTTTGCAGTCGAACAAACTCTTCGTCTCAGGGAGAAATTCAACTCCCTTGCCTACACACATAACTCTGACCATGGATCTGAGCTGTATGTAAGCGGATGTGGAAAGTATATTATCCCACATATTTTAATCACCCACCTTTCTGACTAACCCTGGAGTCCTAGCTCCAGGGTTGTCTTTTATCTTTGGTTCACCGGTGGGTATAGTGAGTAAGTTATGTATCACCTCCAAACATTCTTTTCTTACTCACTATTATAATATATAATTGAAATCTTTTAGTTTAGCAAAATGCACAAAAATCCCCATAGTCGCTATGACTATGGGGAATATTTTAGTTCATGTCAGAGAGGATTTCTCTGATGTAATTCTCGTTCACGTCGATCATCTTCGTTGTACTTACTGTCTCAAGGAAGGTATACATGATCTCGCAGTTTTCAATGATTTTATCCATATTAGGATTGACTCCATCGAAGTATATTGCTCTATAGTTTTCATCCTTATATGCTTTTCTAAGCATAGACTCAACCATTGCAGATATAACTGTCTTAGGACGTCTGTTCCTTATCTGTGTAACTTTGCGTTTTGCATCATAAGTATAGCTTTCTCTTACCTCGTCAGGTACCTCGCCTTTCAATGCATCCATCTGATCTTTGGTATCCTTAAGGACATCCTTAATAGCGATCTTGTCAGCAGCGTTCTGATCAATAAACTCATTCATAGAATCAGCTACACGATTACGGATACTATAAATAACTTCATCAGCATTTACAGCATCAAGCTCTTCGTAGAACTTATCGGTGATATTTGCATCAACCTTAAAGGTTTCCTCATTATCTTTATCACAAGATTCTACTATCTTCTTATGGAACTTATCTACCAGAAGAGCAAGCTCTGAAAGGAATACAGACTGTGTTCTGAATCTCTGCAGAAGGTTCTCCACGCCCTGTTCATTAACAAAGTTATCTACCAGAGCTCTACAAGTAGACTCTAGCGTAGGAGCGGGATTAACCTTGCGAAGACTAGCATCAAAAGTTCTATATATACACTCTTCTAAGAGTGCTTTCTTTGAGTCTGCAATAAACCTATTATACTTACCCATTCTGGTTTCTTCAACGTAAACCTTATTGGTGAGCTGATCACGAGTTTCTGTCATCTCCTGCTCCTGAAGAAGCTGGTACTTCTGACTTCTTGTCTTATGAGAAGGATCGACTTTACGATTATATTCATCAAGGAGACAATTAACGTACTCCTTAGTGCTCATTAAGCGGGCCATTGCTATATAATCCTCCTTTACTTGAGTATATTTACTTGAATGTTACATGAGCTGTATTAGGATGTCCGGAACCTCATTTCCATTCTCATCCCTTACAGTATTTATATTCAAGAACTCTGGTGTTCTAGAGCTTGTCTCATATGTATCATCCATGGTGATATGCTGTTCACCAGGACCATAACCATTAATATCAACAAACTCAAAGTATACTATATGCTCTCTATATTTAGTAGTGATATAAGTTATAAGGTTAGGCATATGAAGATCTTTAACTTCATCAATCTGTTCCATATAAACCTTTACATCTTTGATTATATAATCAACAAGAGACTTATCGACATTGCTGTACAGCTTAAGCTTAAACTGCATAGTCAGATTTACTCTGTTGATAAGAACGTTATTCTCTCTCTGGATATAGAATATAGTAGCTGGTCCATAAGTATTGAACAGTTTATAATCTACTCCGAAGGAAGTTTCAAGCTTATCAAGGCATTTAAGAATATATTCCAACTTAAGTCTGATCTCCTTTACTACAAAGGTCATCTTATCCTCTGTATCAAGGTAGTCAAACTTTACAAGCGGAACTTTATTGATTCTAAAGATGGTATCCCAATCTCCACCTTCGGTAGTTATCTCTGAATTGATTTCATCAGTATAATTATAGAAGATCTGGAATCCATCTGTTACTCTATATATATTAGTGATAGTGTATCCATCCAGATAATTCTTAGATTCATCTATCTGAACCTCATCAAGATGCTCAAGTAGATATGCTGTAGCTTCTTCATTAATACCACCATTGGCATTAAGAGCTTTATTATTCATATCTACATCATAAGTTACACCATTATATGCTATAGTCTTTTTCTTAGGCATCCATCTATCGAGATCATTTCTAATGATATCAAAGTTTGTAGGACTACCTTCAGAGGGATCTGTCTTGAGAAGGATATAGATATCCATATACATAGTATCATCGAACTCAGCTCTAACTACATTGCCAGATCTGGGCTCATGAGAATTAGTTATAATCAACTCATTCTCATCTGTCATGATATTATTAGTCTCAAGGTCAAACTTGAACTTGTACATATAATCTGTATACTCTTGTTTATCAGCAGTATCTGTACAGAGTTCAGCTTCTATAAATCTATAAGGAACCTGATACTTATTGTTTTTATTGTATATAAGACCAATCATCTTAATCTTATTAACTACAATCTCACCTGTATCAGGATCTATAATAGAAAGCTTATAATCTTCATTGATATTCTGAGCTATATCTATAGTCATATGATAAGTGTTTCTGTCAGTATAAAAGTTTCTATCTACCTGTAAAGTAGATGCTATAAACTGAATACCACAGTCATCATTAATCCAGTTAAACTCAAGATATCTGGTATCATGGATTATATCTATATAGTATGATGCAAACAGAGGATTCTGATTGATCTTCATGGTGAAAGGACTCATATAAGTAAATACATCATCTCCTGTATGAGGCTGACCATCATCAATAAATCCTGCATCATAATTACCATATTCATCTTTACAGAAGAATATCTTAGTTCCAGGAAGTATAGTAAGACTTTCATTCAGATCTGTAGATCCAGCATTAGGGAAGTATCTATACGGAACCTTTACATCGATTGTATTAGTAGGTACTACGTTATTATTGTTATCCTTGATAATATTGTAGGTATAATATAATCTCTCTAACTGATTGTCTCTCTTTCTCAGAGCTTTAATATGAGAGTTCTCAGTATTAATCTGGTTGAAGTAATTATTAAGGTCTGTAGCATTAGTTACAGATCCTCTAGCGAGAGCTTCTTTCGGAATCTTCTTCTGAAGCTGTGTTACTGTAGCTCTATCTTCACCAAAGAATGCACCATTATCACCTCTCTGCTTTACAAGCATATAGAGAGCATTATAAGGATATCTAAGTGTAGAGTTTATAGTAACCATTACATCATCTTTGTATGTAAAGTTACCTCCAGCACCTTGAGTAGTATACAGCCTTACTGTAATCTCAGAGTTTGCTATAGGCTCATATACATCTTTATTGAACTTGATTCTGATAGTATTAGCATCTACAAAGCTATAATAGCAATACATATCTATACTATCATCATAGAGTCCATCATATACAGGAGTAAGATGCTTAGGATATTCAGGATCTCTAGGGTCTACTATAATAAGATCGAATGCAGCCATCTGGCCATCATAGTCAAAAGTAAATGTCTTATTCTCTATCAGATTATCAGTAAGAATCTTAGTATGTATTTCTCTATACTCAACCTGGCTTATAGTGCACATAATACCTATAAAGCTTGTAAGGTCGGTAAGTTTAAATACAGCTATAGGAGGAAGGTAAGGATTTGTTATCTCTGATACAGGATTAGGGGTATCCATAATATATCTAGCAGAGTATACATAACTCTTACCGTCAGCTAAGAAAGTTCTATAGATTCTCATATCATAATCGAAATGGAATTCATAATCCCCATAATATATAGGAATATCCTTATCAATTATGATTTCATCATCTTTCATATTCTCCAGAAGAATCTTCTCTGGGAAGAATATCATTACCTTCATGATAGAAGGCTTTGCATTTATATCATTAATACCTACAGAGAGTGCATGAGTAATGACATTTCTATCAAACTTTGCTCTAGTAGGAATAGCTTCATTAGATAATTCTCCAGAAACTATTACAGCATTCTGAAGCATCTGTGCAGATATATCTGCTATCATACCAAAGGTAGACATGAATAAAGTTTCTTCTGTTACATCATCCATGTGCTGCTTGGCTAGATCATTTGTATATTTGGTTAATTCAAATACATCTGAAGCATTAAGTGTAGCCATTTATATATCACCGTCCTGTAAAAGGTAATCCGTTTATTATTGCAGAATAAGCTAGGTTTAGATACGAGCTCATTGTACCATTAAGATTAGAAATCTGCATACCAGCTCTCTTCATAATATCATATACATCTTGCTGATGTCCTCTGAGAATATCATCACTATCAAGCTGGGCTTGGAGTTCTTCTCTTGTAAGAGATATAGAGTTATTGGTATAGCTTGCAGGATTAAAATATCTATGCTGAGAAGTATCTTCAATATTTTCTATCCATCTAAGCTTATATCTATTAACTCTTTCCCATACATCTGCTTTATCTTCATCTATCTTCTCTTGAGTAATAAATGGAACCATACCAAATCTAATATTACCCATTTGTGTTTCAGGATCTATTGCAGGCATAGACATTTCTCTTTTAAAATCTCCATTAGGATTAGTAAGAGCATTAAAGTCTGCAAGTATCTGAGGATCCTGGTCATCCATAAACTGGCATTTGAATGGTACAGTAAATCTTACTTTACCATCTGAGCCAACTTCATTCATTACATCTCTCGGTACGCCTTTAGGATATACTCCATAGAATTTAGCAAAATAGATTATACTTTCACCATCTTCTCCTACTAAGAACTTGTAGACAGAAAATTGATCATGTATAACCTTATTTACTATATATTTTTCTTTAGGTCCTACTATACCGAGTTTCTTTTTTCTTTCATATTCATCATAGAGTTTGAATAGCATATAGATCTCAAGATACTTAGTATCTTCGAATTCTACATTGAATTCAAATCCATCATCTGATTTCTCAGATGAATCTCTATATGTGATAGCTGTACCATAAGCATTTGCTGAAGTAGCAGTCTCTTCAGCAGATATTGCTGGTAAGTCTATAGGAGACTTTATATTATTACTGAGCAGATTCATAAAAGGTGAATTGTAGATATAATTTTTGAGATGTACAGATAACTGTAACTGAGCGAGTACATCTTTATATCTTACAAAAGCATCTCTGAATATCGGTATATTAGCCAGGCCATCATACATATATGTACCATTATAATCTCTACCATCATTTAAGGCAGTACCTTCTGCATTCTTAAATATATTAAGATCTGGTTTTGTAAAGAATACATATTCTTTGGTAGATATAATCTTAGCAGTAGGATCAAGAATTCCTACTCTATCAAACATACCAAAGCGTTTTTCTTTTCTAAGGTTAGGCTGTATAATAAAATCTTGCTGAGAAATTCTCTGTAACTCTTGCATAGATTCTCTAGCCTGACCAGTAAAAGTCTGTGGTGAGCTATTACTATTATCTCCATATAACTCATCTTGCGGAACCCAGTTACGGTTAGACCAACTTTGATAAGGAATTTCATCAGTCTTTTCACCAGTAACTTCATCTTTTCTATCTTTTTCTTGATCAGCCTTCTTTTTAGACTCAGCCAAAGCTTTCTCTGCTTCAGCCATAGTTACACTAGGTTGTACTAATGTACTTTCAGTCATTTCAACCTCTTTATCACCTACAACATTATTTATCGGTGAGGTATAATCTGTGAGATACTGATCAATCTGTCCTTTCCAGTTAGGATCATACATTTTTGCATAATGATTCCCATTCTTCTGAATACAAACCCATCCGCCTATACTAGGAATATAAGCATAATCACCTTTTACTCTAGTTATAGTCATGGAGTCATTCTTCTTAAAGATGGCATTCATTTCTTTATAAATAGGACTTGGGCCTTCATATACTTTTAAATCTGACCCTGAGATATTTGTATATTTTATACCAGGTTTATAAACTATTTCAATATCAGCAGCCATTCATAATTCATCCTTTCTTGAGGATTTTAGATTAATATGATGTTTTCAGATTGACTTCTAATGGGATTTATAGATATATATTATTAGTATGAAATAAAGACCACTTTAGGAAGTTTACAACCGACCACGTGACAGTTTATTAAATATGCATTAATAATCGGAGGTAGTAAGCTTTGAGTAATAAAGGATACTATGGACTTAATGGTCCTAATCAGGAGGCTTTAAGAATAGCAGCATATGCAAAAGCTGAACAGAGAGCTATGGAAGAGGCTAGAGAATATGATAAACAGCGAGAGTTGGAAAGAGAAAGAAGACAGGATGAAAGACTTGAGAAGATATTCAATGGTTTCTCATCATTTGGACAGAATTCCGAACCAACAAATCCGTTTGATCATATCAATATAGTCAATGCCAATTCTGTTACACAGAATGCTGCTACTATAACTAATATAACCCTTACTGAAGAGCAATTTAAGCAACTACTTGATGCTGTAAGTTCAAAATAAAAATAAAGTCTAAATCTGGTGGTCTTTATTTTTTGGCAACATATGATTAAAATACCACTAAAGGAGGTTAATATATGAATTCTCGTGCAATTCATGAGACTGTAGTTCGTGATGTAGTAGATATCCTTACAGATATAAAGGACTACGATGAAGTACAGTTTTTACTTAACAGAAAATCTACAACGAGTTTCAGATCTGCAGCTTCGGCTACAAAGGATATGATTCTTACATTTCCTGTAATTTGCAGTAGTGATATATCTATAGAGAATGCATCAATGATAGCTAAAGCGGTTGAACGTAAGGCTGTAGCTATGATGCAGATGCTTTTCTCTGCTATATCAATATCGAGCTCCGATAATGCTATAGATTATATTAAGAAGATACATACAAATGTAGACTTCGGATCTAATGATATATCTATAACAAATATCGTTGATACAATAGAAAAGACGGCTAATGCTCTTGAAGCTATGGATATGGCTGAGATAGATCATGAAGTATTTGATGAGATTGCTCAGCAGCTCAGAGATTCTAACTACTATCTCCCTGATTCTATTTCAGAGCATTCTATCGGTGATTATGCTCAGTATCAGAATGGTATGGTAGTATGTAATGAGGATAACTCTGATATGAGTAAATCAGCAAAAGATTTTGCTGATACTGAGAAGAATACCTACGAGATGTTTAATAAACAAATTCTTCCTTCTGAGATAAAGAAGGCGAATGAGCTTATGCCCACTCTTATGGTAGTAACCTTTAACCAGAAGGTTAAGGATATAGATACTCCTGTAGTTTCTCATGTAGTTATAGGTATTAAAGCTAAACTTTATCCTATAGACTCTAGAGAAATTATCAATAAGATTGAGTCTAAGATTTCTGATAATAACTGGCTCAACAAGTTTATCAGAGCAACTACTAATGAAATCTCTTTTGTAAAAGATTTCATGTTTGCTATAGATAAGGCTAAGCTTGATGCTATGTCTTATTCTAGCAAGTCTAAGACTTCTAAGATCTGGAGAATTCTTGAAAGACGTTCTAAGAAGTCTAAGATTAGACAGGCTATGAAGATGTCTAATGATGCTTCTGCAGTTTCAACTCTTCTTGTATCTCAGGATGTAGTTGAATATCTGAAGAAGAATGAAAATATAAACCTTGAAAATCCTAAGACAGCATATGCTATCATGGGTTCTTATAACTTCATGAGTATTGCTATCTGTGATGAGTCTCTTGAAACTGCTAAGTTTATCTATGATACTGGCGATGATATGTATGAGACTATATCTTTCTCTCACCTTGAGAGAGAAGCATCCGATGGTGCATATAAGAAGGTTATCAACCTTATGACAAAAATGCAGAGATAAGGGAGGTGTAACTAATGGCTTTATATAGTGATGAAGAGCTTAAGAAGGTTCTTGCAGATCATGATACTCAGGTTGCTGCTATAAAGCATGAACAGGGCCTTGAAGAAGATCATGTACATGATGGTAGAATTTTTGAGTATTCTCAGAACCCTACTCCTAAGGCTGACATGAGTTATTTCAGAGAAGTTTATCGCTCTCCTGAATTTACTAGAGTGATGGATGAGTTCTTTGATGTAACTGATTCTAATACAAGAAAGATCCTCTTAGCAGTTAATGAAGCTGACCAGGATAAGATTATGGTTAATCTTACTTCTAAGCTTTATGATGCTATTATGGATAAGGTAGATGATATAGACTTTGGCGAGATTCCTGACACTAAGGGTGATATCACAAAGCTTTCTAACTACGAGAAGATAGTAGACTGTCTCAATATTATGAAGGAACTGCTTAAAGAATATAAGCAGCCTACAGATCCTGTTGATACCGTTCAGATTGCTATCAATAATATTCTCGAACGTAAAGAACTCTTTGCTAAAGCATTCAGATATAAGGTAGAACTTCCGATGGTACTTTATAATGGTACTGTACTTGGAATTATAACTGCTACTTCTTATCTGATCTCCACTACTATAGCATTTATCAAGACTCCTACAAATGATACATTTGAGATGACTCTTGATAGGCAGGCTATGACAAGAACTAAACAACATATGGTATTCACAACTGTCAAGAAGTTTAATGATGCTTGTAGATCTGGCGAAGTTGATAAGTCTTGTGAATATATCATAAGAAACAATGTAAAGAATCTTACTGGCTTGTCTATGGGTGTAATAGCCGGCGGTATAGCAGTAGTAGCACTGATATTCTCTATAATACCTATTATAAGAGAACTTATCTTCCTTGGCTATTATGCAAGAGTAAGAACCTCTGAATACTTTGATGCTCAGGCAACTCTTCTTCAGTTGAATGCTTCTAATATAGAATCTAATAAGACTCTTGATAAGGAGCAGAAGACTAAGATACTTGCTAAGCAGAATGGAATTGCAAATGCATTCAAGAAGATTTCTAATGCACTTGCAATTAAGGTCAAGACTGCAGAAGTAGAAGCAACTAAAGATATAGTTTCTTCTAATAAGAAGTATAAGGCTGATGAGGTGGTAGACTCGGTACCTGATTCTGCTGGCTCAGTCTTATTCTAATTCTGTAAAATAAACATAATAATAAATCTGTAAGCCTACTATGGGACTTATAGAACAACAAAGATTTATAAATCCAAAAAGGAGGAAAATACAATGGGAATTTTTTCCACAAATAGATATAATTCTGTAGGCACAGACGTAGTAATCGAAGCTGCAGAAGGTTATCATGGTGAAATCGGTGCCGCTATAGCTATGCTCGAAGGCTATCAGAATGATATGGCACTGTTCAATGGTATTATAGCAACAGACTTCCAGGAAGCTTGCCTTATTCAGGAAGGCGCATCTGTTGAAGAAGTATACATTCTCCAGGAAGGCGCTCTTAATGGTGCTTGGGAAAAGCTTAAGGAATTCTTCATTGCACTTGGTAAAAAGATCAAGGGTATATTTAAAGCTTTTATTGCAAAGCTTGATGCTACTTTTATGAAGGATTCTAAGAAATTCTATGACAAGTACAAGCAGGATATTCGTATCAAGAAAGATAGTTTCAAAGATTTCTCTGTAAACTGTAGTACTCTTAAAGATGGTATTACTATTTCTAACTTAACCCCTGCTTTCAAATCTAATGATAAGTTTATAATACCCTCTGCAGGAGCAACAGGTGCTGGCGTAAATGGCGCTTATGAAAAGGGCCTTGAGTCTCTTAAGGATCAGATTTCTGATTTCGATGTCGATACTGAATTTTCGGCTGCCGTTGCTGCACATATCGATGGACTTCCTGAGCATGTAACAAAGTCTACATTCGAAAAGGATTATTTCAGCCGCATCTTTGCAGATAAAGATGATGTAAAGTTCACAGCTGAACAGGTTCTTGATGGCTGGGTAGGAGAGCTTCTCCAGAACAAGGATGGACTTAAGTCAATAAAGGATACCAATGAAAATACAGATAAGGCTATCAAGTATTATATAGACGCAATAAATAAGCTTGAGAAACAGGCTAGTGATGTTCTCAGAAGTGGTAAAGAAGGAAAGCTTACAATAGCTAAAACTTTAAATACTACTGAGAAAGGTACAGCTGATACAGAAAGAGATACATCAAGACAGGATACAGTTGATGCATCTAAAGATTCTGATATGCTGAAGATCAAATTCTGGCAGGCTAAATATCAGCTTGCTCATAAGAAGGCTGTAGTTCTGCAGGATGTATTCAATACATATGCTGGTGCATCTGTTAAAGCTTATAAGGAAGCATGCACTACTGCACGTAAGATATTTGCTGCAGCTGTTGCATATGGTCCTAAGAAGGAAGATGCTGATCTTGTTGCGGCTATAGGCGACTCTGCATACTATGAAGCATGTGAGCTCATAGACAACATGTACTATGTTGCCACTGAATAATAACAGGAGGAATAACAGTTATGGGAATTTTTTCTACAAATAGCGTTGTTGCAGAAAGCAGCATTCTCTCTACAGAGATGGCTGATGTAACTCCTGCTCTTGAAAGTGCTAACTATACAGCTATGGCTATAGAGCTTGTAGCTGAAAGTGAAGCTAATTATAATACAATTATGAAAGCTATCGGTATCGGCGAACTTAGCTTCTTTGAAGAGAATGGCTACGAGATCGTATATGAGGGTGCTGGAGCTACTAATTTCTTTGAGAAGGTTAAACAGTTCTTCGTTAAGCTCTGGGACAAGATAAAGGAAATTTTTCACAAATTCTTTGCTTGGCTGAGCTCTATGTCTAAGAATGACTCTAAGTTCATTGCTAAGTATCAGAAGGAAGCAGAAGATAAGTGGTCTAAGCTCGATGATGACTTTACTTTCAATGGATTTAAGTTTTCTATCGAGTCTTTTAAGCCTGAAACAGTAAATAAGTCCATTAAGGAAGGTCTGTTCAGTAAAACAAATTCTTCTTATATTGATGGAATTTCTTCTGATGAAGGTAAGGAAGATATTGATGAATTCATCAAAAAGGTTAATGAGCTTGATGTAGATCCTGTAGCTCGTTCACTGGCTGCTAAAGCTGTGGGTGCTGATGTTGGAGAAACACTTGACAGTGCTGAATTCAACAAAGCAATCTTTAAGGCATACAGAAGTGATAAGGACACTAAGGAAACGTTTAAAAAGAGCGAACTTGGTGATATTACCACATATTGTAATATTCTTAAAGATTATAGTAAGACTAAAAATGAAGCTAATACTGCCTTTGATGGTTTCAAGCGCACATTTGATGCTACGATAAAAGTTATCGAAAATGCAAAGAATAAGATCTCTAAGACTGATAGCCAGAATGATGAGGAGAAGAGCTCTAAACTGTCTGGATATGGTAAAGTCATAGAGCTTTGGAAGGCATCCCTTGATATTACAACAACTGTAAATGGTATATATCTCCAGGCTCTTAAGGATGAAGCTTCACAGGCTAAGCACATAATTACTAAGGTTATCACTGCTTCTGTTAAGCCTAAGTCGTCGAAGAATGAGAGTGCCGGTGTCTATGAATCGGCTAAAACAATGGACTTCCTCGCAGGGGTAGTTCTGAAGTAAATCAAGTATATTTCATACTTTGATATATATAGGGATTACCGAAAGGTAATCCCTATTTACTTTACAATTATTAACAAGGAGGATATTATGGCTAATTTCTTAGATATGTCTATCTTGAATGAAGCTACTGTAAAGGCTCCTACTCTTGATAATATTACAGTATCTGATACGATACTTGAAGATGTATCATATTTTAATCAGACTGTAAATTTCCTTATAGAGTATAATCATGAGTTTACAGAGGCTACCAAGATTTTATATACAGGATTGCTCGAATCTGATGGTGAAACAGAACTTATAACAGAATCTTTTGAAACATTTAGCAATACTGTTAAAAAGATAATCGATAAGTTTCTCGCATTCCTTAAGTCAATCTTTCAGAGATTCATCACTAATATGAACTCTATGCTTAAATCTGAAAAGTATCTCAAGAAACATGAATCAGAGTTTGGAAAATTTAAAGATGATTTGCATAAGTTTGACTTTGAAGGATATGAGTTTACTTTATCTGAAAATATACCTAATGCAAAACCAGAATCTGAATGGATTGATGATATAGATATTGATTTTGCAGACATAGCTAAAACTATGGAAGGTAAAAGCGGAGACGAGCTCAAAAAAGCCATTAGTGATGCGGAAAAAACTATTTCTGATAAATATGATAATCTTATAGATAAGCTTAATAATTCTTATTATGATGAGCTCAGAGCTCGTGTTATAGGATCAAATGATGATATCAATGAGTCTGATTTTGATAAAGCTTTGTTTGCAGTATACAGAAATGGTGAATCTGACAAGAAAAATATAGATATCACTAGTGGATATATTAATAACTGTCTTAATAGATTTAAGAGATATGAGTCTCTTAAGTCTAGTATAGAAAAAAATAAGAGAGATATTGATGATTCTTACAATACTATGAAGAAAGAGCTAGATACTATGGTTAAGTCTGAGGGTAAAAATGATACACTTAGTCTTACATTAGGACTAGGAGCTCATACAAAAGCTAGTGATAACTATAGCTCTAATATAGTATTAGGCATCGGAATGAATTCTCCTACTCTGCTGAAGCAGATTGAGCTTTATAAGAAAGCTAAAATAAATCAAGTTCAGCAGATGAGTAATATACATGCTTTAGCATTTGGTGCTAAGCTTGATGCAGCAAAAGCTATGTTTGTTCAGGATAAAACTGTACTTTATAAAGCTCTTTATAAGATACAGGGTGTTCGTGAAGAGGCATTTATCACTGAATCACATGATGCTTATAAAGCTCAACATGAAATTCTTAATTCTGAAGATATGAAGATAGCTAAAGCTACATACACAAAAGGATTAAGAGAATCTGATAAGAAACAAGCTATCAAACTGTTTAAAGATGCAAAAGCCATGTTTATAAATCTTAGGAGAGCAGCATTTAAAATTCCTGATTCCGAGTTTGGTGATAGGCTTCTTGATAACTTAAAAAGAACTAATACAGGATATGGAATGCAAATAGGGCTTGATGGTAAAGTAAATAGTGGATATAATGTAAGTCTTAATTCTAGACAAACATTAGACAGTGCTGATTATAATGCAATGCGCGGATTACGCTTCGGCGAACGTATCAATTATGTAAAAGAAAAACAGCGCGGAGCATTAAGAGAAGATACAATAAATGAGATAAGCACATGGATTACTAAATGTGAAGTAGAGATAGAAAGACGGAGATAGGAGGTAAATACACTATGGATAATGATATCATGGAATTAGATTATCTGAGATATCTTGAATCTGTTATGGAAGAGCAGTTCAGCCTTGAAGATCATGTTAATACATGTATAGGAATTACTGAATCTGCAACCATAGAACAGCGTCTTCAAATATTTACTGAAGCTGCTACAGAAAGAATCAAAAATAACTGGGATAAATTTAGGGCTTGGATTAAGAGAGTATTTGCTAAATTTCTTGAAAAACTTGCCAATACTTTTAGTAATCAAGCTGGATATGTTGAACAGTATAAAGATATTATTTTAAAGAAAAAAGTAAAAGAAGGATTTACTGTCGAGATTCCAAACCATAAGGTTGGAATTGAGCGTATATTTAATGATAAAATAGAAGCTTTAACAGTTAATGATATAAATGCTGGAGCAGATGCTTTGCTTAATATCATGAAAAATGATAATAATAGTGATGCATTAAACAATCCTTATGAAATTTTTTCCGGTCATTCTAGCGCTTTTGCTTCTATAAATAAGATTTACCATAATGCTGAAATATCAGCTGATATGAGATCTGATAATGCTGCTGTTGGAGCTGCTTTAAAACAATATTATCTTGGTGGAAAAGCAAGAGTCATTCCTACAACAGATAGTAGTCTAAATATGACTGATATGTATGAATGGTGCCATGATGTAAATAAAATCAAAGCTAATATTGAAAAAGATTCAAAGGTTTTTGATGATAACTGTATAGCTATAGTAAATGTCTTTGAAACTAAAGCAAGAAAATCTCAAGAAGAAATTGAAAATAGTAAGCAGCAACCGCAGCAGCATACTACACAAGCATCAGATACTGTAACTAATGATCTAAAAAATCAATCTAAGGAAGCAAATTCTGAAGCTGATAAAATTGCTAATAGTGCAGGAGGTAATAATTCATGAGGGCTCATATAAATTATCTGCACGAAGCAGACCCTAGAACTCCTATAAATACTACTAATGCTAATGCCAATGCTCCTAAAAATAATACTCCATCTAGAGTTTCTGCGACTACTGCATCTACTTCTAGTACAGTTAATGGAGAATATTCATCAAAAGAAGATTATCAGAAGTCCGGTGATAGAAGTATTGTAAATGCATCTAATAGTAAACAAGATATAGATAAGTATTTGAGCACCCTTCTGAAAGGGCTTAATGAGTATAAGACTAGAGCTGGTTTGATTTTTAGTGCAAAAGCAAATGCTACTGTAGAAATATCTAAAAATTATCTAGATCTTATAAGAGCTCATGTTAATGATTATATTGGACAGCAAAATAATATTGCTGACAACTCAGTTCAGAAACCTGGAACTAATTATACAAATAATCAACAGGCTAATACTAACCAGAACAAAAAATAAAAGTAATCCCCTAGGCAATAATGCCTAGGGGTCTTTTATACTAGTTCAACCTTATTTAGATTGAATGTAGTATTGAGTCTATATAGATCATTGTCTGATGTGTAGAATTCTCTCTTACGATTCATTATATATCTACCACTTTTATTTTTGTATTCTCCGACAAAGTTGATCATAAACTCCTTATTCATGGTAATTACAGAACTATCAAGATCGCTCTTAGTAAATATTACATTGATAGAACTGCTCTTATAGCTAGATGCAACATTTTGTACATATCTAAGGTTATTATTATCTACATTTACAACCTTAGTAGCATTCTTATTGCCTTTACCATTAGTAAGATCTGTACTATACTCAACCTTATTGCCATCTGCATCTACACCTACAATCTTAGTAATATTGTTTGAAGTTATATTTACTGTAGGATCAGAGATATTGAAGGCTTGGATACCACTAGGAATATAGTATCTACGTTTATGTGGTTCTATAGCCATGCCATATTCAAATGTAGGATGTAGATCATCTAGATCAAAGACATCGATATATACTTGTAATATAGTCTCACCTTTTTTAACAACTGGTTTTCCAGATGAGTCTATTAAGTAAGTCTGATCATGATCTATAAAGAATCTTGGCATAGTATCATGAAATGCTGCTACATCAGAATTGAAGTATTCTAAACACTGTCTAATTGTAGTAAGCGTTTTGGGTACTATGATCTGGTGTACATGAGTATTATAAGTTAATGGTTGCATAAGTATCTTACCAAGCGGAAAGGTAAAGTTAGATACTATAGTAGACATATCTGTATCAAAGATATTAGTATTTTTGATCTTCTTATTATTAACTAAAGAATTCAATGGTAATATTACTACACCTGTAGATGTAAGAAGATCATCTTTACCTTCATCCTGATATCTATAGTCATATCTCTTATTATACTCAATATCTATAAAGTATTTAAACTCTGTAGGTTTGATATAGTCTACAAAGACATCGTCAAAATCTCTACATCGCTTCTTTATATTGACCAGAATAGTGTTCTCGCTCATATTCTTAATCATATAATCTCTAAACTTTCTATCTAAAGCCATTATAAGAAGTCCCATTGGCATTGTATTCATATTATAATTGAAGTCTATTGCAACCTGTGTAACTTTCTCCACAGGAATCTCTATATTCTTGCCTTTCTTCTTATCTAAGTATACCACTTTTATAGAGTATTCATAAGAATGAATAATAGCATCAGTGTTAAGCATTCTTATCCCTCCAAAAAATAAAAGTAAGAGCATGGCCCTTACTTTTATGTTGAGCTTTTATAATCTATCCAGATCAAGCGGAATGTCTTTGAAGTATTGATTGTTTATCTCTCGTACTCCATCATTATCTATCTTACGAATCAGATAGCTTTCATTCTTACTCTCTGGAGTCTCCATATATGCAGCATGCTGATATATGATATCTATAGCTTTGAATTTAGATATAATATCATATGCTGGACCAGATCTACTCTTCAGATTAACCTGAATCTGATCTGCTGCATATTGTAGAGATGCTACAAAGTTATACGAGTTCCAGAGATATCCATCCTGTATTAACTCGTGAAGCTTAGCTATAGCTTTAGGAGTATTATAGCTACTCTTTATATCTCTAGATGGTACATGAGTCATAGCCATGAATAGAGACAGCAATCCAGGATTGAGGGATTTAGCTCTACTATAATACTCTGGACAATTAGTATTGTATAACCATATATTATCACTAGCTATATAATAGGATATATCTTCTCCGCGATTCTTACATACCCTATATATTACTACATTAGGTTTAGTTGCTGGGATCTGAGAAAGATACTTTTCATCCTTAGTAATGATTATACTAGGCACTTTCTCTAACCCAGGGATCAACTCATCTTTATTAATCCTATTATATATAGCAACTCCTGGTTCTACATCAGTCTTAATGAAGAATATGTCATTCAGATATGGACAGAGCATCTCAATTAGACCTAAATTGGCGTTTATAAGCTCAGTCACTTCTGTGTGAGCATTTAAAGTCTTATTCCAAGTACTGAGATAGTCATAATAGAATTTCTTATTGAATTCTCCTCTATTTTCTCCATATACGAGATATATTCTAGACTCCACTCTATGTCTGGATCTAAAATATGCTCGTATATGAGCACATAGATTTATGAATGATGCTGCTATAACTACATATGATTTGATAGTAGTATTATGATAGAACTCAGCGTATAAGTTTTTAAGCAAACTATGCATATCTATATATACATTCACCATAGTTGCATCTGAACCAACAAACGCTTGCTGAGTTAATATAGCCATTTTATCATACTTTATATAATTAGCATATAGCAACTGTTCAATAGTTACTTCCATTAGTACCTCCTTAAGAAACGAGAGGGCAATTGAATATTATCACTCTTAGCTTGTTTACACAAGCATCACATATATCAGCATCTGGTACTTGTCTATTACCATTCTGAGTAGCTCCACATATACCGCATGTAAATACCCAGTCATTAAGAACAACGTCTTGCAAATGCCTTCTACATGTCTCACATACATGCATCCAAGGCTGATTCAAAGGTGCTGCTACTACATAGGTTTTTCTACATAGATCACACTTTCTATGCCATACTGAATGCATCTTAGGGAGTTCGTCTTTTATACAAGATTCATATAAGCAGAAGCCTCTCTCATCATGCCAGTAACATTCAGGATCAGGACAAGGTTCCATATCTATACCGTCACCAGCATAATGAGGTTCAGCATTAACTATCTTTTTAGTACCATCTATAAGGTCTTCATCTCCTATAAAATAGCTATAACCCTTCTGCATATTTCTCACTCCTTATAGAATCAAGTCTTTAGGATCATAGTAATTACCCTTAAGTTCTCCTGCAGATTCATCATAGAATTCATCATCCTTATTATTCAGAACTGCATTGAGAGATGATCTAAAGTCAGGTCTATCTTTGATTGCCGTAAGAGCATCTACAGTCTCACAGTATCCAAGACCAAGCATAACTTTAGTAAGTTCAGATGGGCCTTCTTCAGTCATAAAGGATATGCCTTTACCCATCTTTTCAGTACCATCAGAAGATGTATAATATCTTCTGAGGTCAAGTTTATAGTTTCCAGTATTACCCCAGTCAATCTTTCTGAGAGAGGTGAACTGATTAGCTTTTTCTTCGATAATATAATCGAAATTGTCTTCTATAGTATAGAAGAACTCTTCTGAGTTACCATACTTATTGTTACCGTAAGCCATAAAATTTCCTCCTTAAAAAATAAAGAGAGCAAGCCAAGCCTGCTCTCGATATTTTTTTAGATCTCTTAGTCTTCAGCTCTTACCATCGGTATACCATTAGCCGTATCCGGAATATATCCAATCTTTGTAGCAATTGCCTTGAGGTTATTGCTATTGAGCTTGGTAATTCCTACCAGGAAGTTAGCTACCATTCCTGTCGGCATCTGAGGTGCATTGAAATAATTCGGCTGAGCTACATTAATCTCACCGAGAGGCTTAAGATTAACGATCTGATAATCTATACGACTACCATCAGCTTCCTTAGTTCCATACATGAACTTGATCAGCTTGAGCAGATCAATATATACAGCCATGTAGATTGTATTACGACCATATATATTATTACCTGCACTGCACTCTACACAGATCTGATTCCACTGGATCTTCTTACCCTGCGGAACGTTGATGAAATCTTCGAGAGCTTCCTTAGCTGCATCAGTAACATTATAGGTCTTGTTCTTCTGCATGATATTGAAGTTAGACAGTCTCTGATAAGCATTGTCTCCCTTCTCAAAACCTACCTTTTCGAGGCAGTGGATCTTTCCTTCCTCTTTAGGCTTAATTGTAAAGAACAGTCTAAGCCTGAAAGGATTGAACGGATCGGGTGTGGGTTCAATAATACAACCCTCATAGTCGCTAAAGCAAGTCTTGAAGATAGAATTTGCTTTAGTGCACAGTTCGTGTGTTGTGATCAGAGCTGTCTGAACCACATCGCTGAATTCATCATGATTGATGATCTGGATCTTGTGTTCCTTAGTTTCCTCAGGTTTTGCTTCTGCCACCGGTATCTCCTGCTTAGGAGCTTCCTGGTTAGGAGCTTCCTGGTTGAATGCAACCTTAAGATTGCTAAGGGTTTCGTTAATGTTGCTCATAATAGTTTCCTCCTAGAGTAATATTAGTTTTATGTTTTGGCTGATATAAAACTATACCTGCCTAATCACACCTATATAATATATGTCTGTCTAATCATTTAACTAAACGATTTTTGACGACATTTATCATCGCATCTCTATCGCGATGATCTTCAAGTTGCTCATAAGGACGATTTATATATCCACCTGCTTCAAACATCAGGACATATAGTTTCTCGTCTATATCAGATACTAGCATATAATTATTCTTTATACTATCGAAGTCTATATCTTTAGCATAAGGAACTACAAGTATTTTGAGTATCTGTCTCTTTATCATGTCTTCAAGTTGTACTACCTGAGCATGAGATAAGGTATTACCATCCTGTATGATTATTTTAAAGTTGAGCGGATAAATATTAAACGCCCGTAAGAAGTCATACATGAATCTAGTACCGATCATCAGATCTTTTACAGATGAACACCATCCATATATATTAGGAGGTGCTGTTCTAGCTAAGTTAGCTAATACCCTATCTGCTTCCCGAGTATGAAGAAGAGATAAGATATTATTGAAAGTATCATCAAGATATACATCTATAACTTGACTCTTGATTACACTATTACATATAGAGCAATCTCTTACCTTTAACTGCGGTGGGCAAGACTCTTGGCTAATACTCATTCCGATATATCTTATATCATCAGAGTGATTAACCTGGTTAGTGAAGAAGTCATAAATAGATTGCCGGCATACTATATATGGAGTATCATCAGCGTTCTCTATTTCTTGCCTTCTGTGTAATGTGATAATCACATCATTCATATTATTGTCAAGCTTTACTATTGACAATGATAGAAAACCATCTGGAGATAACTTGGTATACTCTTTCTTTAGCGTCTCCAGATCCATTTTGATCTTGGTATTATTTTCATCTACCAAGACATAAGTGTTCTGATTCTTTATTCTGACAAGTCTGAGCATTTCTAACTTCTGAAAGTCAGACTCACCAGTGAATCTATAGAACTTTGATCCTACATGTGTTTTCATATAGTCTCCTTTCTATAAGATGAAAGAGCCCATAAAGGGCTCTTCCTTTATATAATAAGATTACTTATTCATTCATATAGTATATAACTTATTCTTCATTTACGGTTTCAGAAATCTCTTCTGTAGGGATAGCATACTTAAGGTTACTACCAGCAAAAGCTCCAATCAGAGTACCTAAAGCAGAAGCATCTATTCCACCTTTAGGTTTGTTTTCCTGCTCTTTGATCTGAGTATAGAACTTAATTATCTCGTCATCAGTAACGGTAAGCTCTACACCATTACTCAAAGTAAATACAAGTTTCTTATCAAGCATATAATGAGATACACCAAGAATAAGAAGCTCGCCAGATTTTTTGGCATCTTCTATCATCTTCTGTTCTTTATCATATGCTGTAGTCATATCCTCATATTTTATAACCATAGTACTATCATCAGTATTATCGATAGCTATACCGCCTTCGACAAACTTAAATCCTCTTACAGTAGAAGTTTTCTGCTCACATGTGCAAGATATCTCAGGTCTAGGCTCCATAGGAACTTTTAAAGTATCTCCATTGGCCAACTGAAACTCTATGCTATCAGGATGCTGAACAAATCCTACAATAGTACGATCATCACTAGGTTTTTCATATGTTTCCATTATTCATTTCCTCCATATTCTTTAAACATTTTAGATTCTATCGGACCAGTCTGATTCATGTATTTACCATTATACTTTATATCAGCACTTCCGATAGGATCTTCAAAATATATCTGGGCTATCTTCATTCCAGGATATATTCTAACAGGATGTACTACCGATATCTCAAGAGTCCAACGACCCTTATATCCTATGTCGCCAAAACCTGCAGTAAGATGAACCATTATACCTAATCTTCCAACAGAAGATCTTCCATCTATACAACCTACAGTATCTTCCATCTCAGTATATTCTTTAGTACAACCAAGATAAAGAGTTCCAGGATATAATATATATCCTTCAGGCGGTATCTCGATAATCTCAGTAGGATTTTCTACTGTTATATCAAGGGGAAACTTTGTATATACTTTAAGCTCATTAGCAAGTGTGAGATTATATGAATTTGGATTTAGGTTATTAAAGTTAAAAGGGTCTATTACTATAGATCCTTGCTGTATTCTTTTTAATATCTCTGATCCTGTAAGCATCTAAATTCCTCCTTTTAAGATATTACTATAAGTTGACGCTATTATAAAGTTTAAATTCTATGTTCCGCTAAACTAAAAGATTTCAATTATATATTATAATAGTGAGTAGAGAGAATAAGAATTGGAGGTGATACTACTTACTCACTATACCCACCGGTGAACCAAAGATAAAAGACAACCCTGGAGCTAGTATCTCCAGGGTTAGTCAGAAAGGTGGGTGATTGAAATGCAGGATAGTATTCTTGCAAACTCCGCATACATAAGGCTTAGAAGTTTATTTAGAGCTTTATATTGCGGTAAGGGAGTCGAATATCTCCCTGAACCTGGCCTTACCTTTATGAATAGGTAAGGCCCAAACCTGATAAACGAGTGGTCACCCGATTACTCGTTTATCATAGTGTTATCACTAATGTACAATATAAAAAGCGTCGGGAGGGCAACAGCCCTCCCAACAAAGCGCTTTTCATAAAGCATTTTATTTTTTTTAGAATCGTACCACTATATGACTATTCATATTAATTGTATCATATACCCATTCAGGATGAGTAATTATATCTGAGTAGATTTTAGATCCATCTCCAGAAGCCATAATGAATGATCTAAGTATCTCTAACTTATTATCCTGCAGAAATACTACGATAGCCATTCTGATACCTTCCTCAACTTCAGATACATTCTTCTGTGCTATATTTACATTGATTACATTGTCCTCTACACAAGCTTCAGTCTTAGCAAAGTCTCCTATGTAACCTGCTATAGTAGAAAGGTTAACATCAAGGCTAAAGAAGTCCTGTACAAGAATTCTCCGTATATCGGATACAGATTTAAAGATATTTACATCACTCATGATTATTTTCCTCCATTGAAGTAGTCTAATTTCATATCATCAGTGAAGTCTTTTCTTTTTACGATCTGGTCATACTGGTGTTTGTTGTAAACCATATTCAAGTACATTAGTCTAATCTCTACCCTAGGTAATATAGAGTAATACTTCCAAGTCTCTCCATGAACTGTAAGAGCATCATCTATCCATACAGTAGAGTTATACATATCTGAATATAGCTTAGCTATATTATCATGATCCGGTTTTGTTATAGGTCTTATACATCCAAGTTCTGCTAAAAAGGTATCTACCTTATTATAGTAGGTTGGAGTTCTAAAGAATGCAGTGAATTGTACATCACATGGAGTGCAAATCAGTTGATCTAATTGCATTATCTCCTGTTCATTCACTAACCGTCTCATATAATTATTATTTTCTGCTGCACCTGGTGAGTATATATGCACAAACTCACTAGCTTTAGCAGCCTGAAGTATATTGCCTCGATTCACTATCCTGGTTCTCGGTCTCTTGGCACCTTCAGGTTCTTCATACAATACAATCTGAATAGTAGTATAATATTGCTGAGCTATCATAGAATCTCTTGCTAAGAGAATAGATTCTTGATCTCGCTCTGTAATATTATACTTGTCATACATCCACTCCAGACGTTCTTTATAATCTAATGGTATATCAGAATATCTGGCTAGATATTTTTCATGTTTTTGCTTTCTAGTCATATATACCTCTCGATATTTTAAAAGGTAAGCACCCCTTCCAGGTGCTTACCTATATGTTTTACATCATTTTAAACTCTATTGATTAATTTGTTCCAACCATTATTAGCAAGACCAGTAATAGTGGACTGTAATCCACCCCAGATATCATTAGTAAATGTATCTGCAAGACGATTCTCAATATTATTCATATAATACATATCTATGAATCTAGAAATGTCAGGAGCATTAATATTAACTCCACAGAGATTAGCCATGTAGTCTAATTCTGCTGTATTCTTCATAATATTATACTTAAGGTTATCTCCCTTAGTCATAGACATTTCTTGATAAAGATCTTTAATTTCTACAGTAACCTCTACTGTAGTAGGAAGTCCATCACTTGTCCATCCAGATTCTTTACCTTTAACTACAGTAAGATTGGTAATAATACCCATATCTATATTAAAGAAGCCCTTATAATAAGCTCTTACTAAGAATGGTGCACCATAACCATTATTTCCATACTGCCTAGGTAATGCTAATGCTAAGAGATGCATAAGTGGAACATATATATTCAGATACCAAGAGAATAAATCTGAATCAGGAGTGGCAAGTTTAATACTTATATTATAAGATTTAGAGAATTTTGAGTCACTCCATATCTCAGGGAATACAAGTCTACCACCCATTGCTATAGTACCAAAAGTCTTTACTATATTAGCAAATACATTGTGACCCTCTCCACCAAGAGTAGCTTGTATTTTATCAATTAGTGTTTGACTTCCATCTAATACAGTATTCATATCAAATCCAAGTTCAGATCCAGTTGCACCTAATATGAATCGTAACTCTCTAGCCTGGTCAGATAAACCATTTGCCATACCAGAAAGAGAGGATTCTGTAGTATCATTAGTGAAGTTTTCTGTTATCTGGGACTCTGATTCTATATAAAATGGTATACATCTTCTATAGTATGCAAAATCTCCAGAAAGAAAATCTGATGCCATAGTAGTTATAGATTTTATTGCTTGACCAACACCACCAGCAATAGCAGATATAAAATCTTCTTTTACTGTACCATCGGCTGATGTTGATCTAGTTAGTACCGAATCATCAGAATTTGTATTAAGATGCCAAGGAAATTCTCTTAGTTTATGTCCACAATATATCTTATCGCCTATACCAAGAAACATTGCTCCAGATCGACACATAGGATTTACATAGTTATAATAATCTTCATATGCCATATCTATGTAATAATACTTACCAGTATAATCACCTAGCAATTCTTGAAGCTGACTAGAATTGTTATTTGAGAATAAACTAGCTATCTGGGTAATAATATCAGTTCTCTTTTTTTCAACCTGAGGCATAAATCTAGGATTGCCAGGAGAAAAATACATTACAGGCATCCTAGAAGCTATCTTCTCAGCATACTTTCTTCCAAACTTTGATAATTCATTCGGAACATCACCATTTTTATATATAAGAGATCTAGGATCGACACTAGGTAAAAATTGATATGGTACACCAAATACACCAGTAAGACTTTTCATAGATAAGCTATTTGGTGTAAAAGTTGCTTTTATTTCATCAAGACTTCTTCCATGACCGGCAATTTCATTATAAAAGACTTTACCATCATCACTATCAGCATTTCTTCTCTCTTCGTCTATAATTGCCATATTTCATCACATCCTTTAATATGATCGAATTAATATAATGTTGAGCGGGTCTAAAATGACCCGCTCATACATTTATTCTCTTGCTAATGCTTGTACTTCTTCCATAAACTTATTTGCAACATCATTTCTATTCATATTATCCATTGCTGCAAATCCCCAGCTCGGGTCCATTACATGGTTTCGTACAATACTATGTCTAGCAGCTGCTTTCTTCTCAGCTCCAGTTTTGGCTTTGCCATAACCAGAAGTATCTATTCCGAAACTCGGACCATACTTTCTAAGAAGATCTATAATCTTATCGACCTTATTACTATTATCATTGATACTCGTTAAGAGTTCAATAATAGTTATAATAAGCTTGCTATAGTTGATCATAGCTATATCGTTGCTATTAGCATTAGTAGTTGTTGTTGCATTATTTACATATGTCTTAGTTGTAGATAGTGTAGGTAATTTAGCCTTACCATAATTTGTAGGTGTGGTAGGACGTGTAAGCGGCTTAGGTTTCTTGATATTTTTTGCAGTACCAAGAGTTCTAGAAATAGTGTGAGATTGTTCGCTACTTATATCTCTGCCTTTACCATATCTAGTATCTACTCCTTCTGTAGCAAATGGATCAGTGTTAAATATCTTAATATAATCTTTTACTTTATTAGCCAAAGATTGTGAAATATCAGAGCTATCACTCTTGCTAGCAGCATATTTCATCTTATTAATTTCAGAAAGCATCTTAAACTGATTAGAAATAGATCTAGATTTACCTCTACCAAATCCCATTTTATTGCCTTTAAGTGTAGGAAGGTTCAGATTATTATTTTCAAGTTTAGTAGGAAGTTCAAGATCTGCACCAATAGATTTGGTATCATTTTCTACATCCTTTACTTTTTCAGAATCGTCAAATTCAATTTGATCAGTTGTTTCAGAATAATCATTTGATACATCTGAACTATTTATAGCACTTTGATATCCATGGCGATTCATATATTCACTAAGATCTAATTGTAATGCAGTGTCTTTGATATTACTAAAGTAGCTAGAGTTTTGACTATTAATACCACCGCTTTTTTCGATATTTATGATCTCATCTCTTAAGCGTTTACGAACAACACTATCATTCTCGATACTATTATATTTTGCAAGAGCCTCTTCTCTTCCAATAGGATCAAGAATCTTGTCATATTTATTTTGAATAAATCTTTCCTGCTCTGCATAAACCATATCTCTTAGCTCATCAGATCCCATTTTAGATACATCTTGACCAGTATAAGGGTCTATCGTCTTTAAATACCTAGACCAATCATACTGGAGATCAGGATCTATAGAATCTTTAAGGCTTCCATAACCTGCATCAATATGTGCATTAGGCATTCTTATATCATCTATTTCATAATGTAAATGGTTTCCTGTGCTAAGACCTGTACTACCCACATATCCTATTATAGTTTCACCACGTTTTACTTTACTATGCATACTTAATGGTGATGCATGAAGCATATGTCCAAATCTATGGGTAAGATTACTATCATATGCATCAGTAACTATAATATTATTTCCATAATCTTTAGACTCATCATCATTCCTATATGTAACTTCACCATCTATAGGAGATACAATAGGTGTTCCGGCAGCGGCTGCAAAATCTATACCATGATGTACATAATGAGGTTTTTCATCACTTAACCGTACAGGCTCTGCATTTCTTGCATAAGGTAAACTTACAGTACTATTTAAAGTTCTAGTAAACCAATCTGTAGCATTTTCTGCATCAAGATTATTACCAACCCAATAACCATTTTCATTATAATGCCCAGTTTGGAATGTATTTTGATATGTATTTTCTGTATCAGTATCAGGAGATCCGAATACTAAATCATAAAAATCACCAAATACAGACCTAAGGACCTTCTTGCCATAGTCAGCTATAGCTGTAAATATAGTACTTGTTTTAGATGAAGATTTAGATGTTCCATCTGAAGATTCACCCTTATAATTGGTTGTAACCATAAGATCATTAGATATTGTAGCAGGATATATTTTGCCATTAAAACCATCTTTAGTTTTAGTCCATGCATTAGTCGCATCCTTTAAAAGAACAACCTTTCCACTAGGATCATGCCAAGAAAGATTGTCTTCTGCCTGTCCTACACAATTATGTATAGCAGCCATATATTTAGACACATCTACTACCCAGTCAGTGGTGATATCATTTATTTCACCAGGATATTGATGATTACCACCATTATCATAGAACTGATACAGACATTTCTGTCCAGCATCATAATATCCTTTACTAATCGCCTTAGCATAAGCTAAGAATGCATTCTCTAAAGACTGAAGTGTTATAGCATTTGAGCCATTTGTCTTAAAATCTGTTGCGCCTTCTGCATAACCAGTCTTATCCGTAAAGTTCCAGCCCCAGAAATTGAGCTTGTCTTTACATACATCTGATGTACCATGACCAGATTCCATAATAGCTATAGCAATAAGTATTGCAGGATCCATACCAGTCTGTATACCAGCATTTACTGCAGCTGTTGCTACCCACATATAATGGTTATAGAATATACCCTGTGTCTGGTATCTAGCAGCCTGCATTATTCTGGTTCCTATATTAGAGATATATTCAGATTTATTAGAACCAGGGTCTTTCCATATTCTAAGATCTTGTAATGCATCTTTAGCCAAATCCTTTAATGTATGGACTCCTCTACCAAATTTAAGTTTTGGCATCTTATTTAAATATGATTTAGGAAGTCTAGCTTTACCATAAGAATTACTAATAAGACTTCTACTACGTCCACTAGGACTTGTAGAAATAGCTATAGAGGTTCTATCGAGGACATTTCTAGCATTATACTTTAATGCACCTCTACGATCATCAGGATCCTCGATAATCATATTACCACTTCTATCTATTCCAGTAGCCGTTACATAGTGAGATCCATTAGCTCCATCATATGGAGTTCTATTATTACCATTACCTGTTCCCATAAGTATAACAGGTTTACCCTGAGCCAGGTTACCCATTATTTTATTAGGATCACTTTCATATTGTGTATCTATACCATTCTGACCAAGGTAATCTTTAAAGAATCCAGGATATGTACCGCCATTAGGTTCTTTATATCCATTTGCAAGTGAATACTTTGCTGCTTCCTCAAGTTTACCCTTACCATACTGATTAAGTACACTTACTGCAGCTGCAGGACCACAGCCAGAATCTGCTACAGTCTGATATTCAGTATCCCCAGGAGCATTATATCTCATATTAGACATACGCTGGTCTACATGCTTGCCAGCTCCAAAGCCAACCTTAGTATTATCTATTAATTCATCAGGAATGTCAGAATGCAGTACTTTACTAGGCATAATCAGTTTTGGTACTTTTAATTCGAAAGTATTAAGTTTGTCTTTTCCTTGTCCCCATAATCCGTTCCACCAGTTACTGATTGTATTCATTCCGGTTGCCCAGTGATCAGCAACATCTGCAAAGAAAGCTCCAACAGGATTGTCCTTGTTATCTCCTTTAATGCCATAGCCAGCTTTGAAGTTATCAGACACATTTTTCCAGTTGCCTTCTTGTAAATCTCTATTATACAAGGTGGTTCCAGAAGGATAATATGCAGATAACCAATCTTTTCTACTGAGATCAGCATCCTCAGGATGATCATTCTTCCAAGCTTCATATCTCTTATTGGTTCCTTCGATTGCATTCTTTAAATCTTGGTCATCGAATAATTCAACAAATAGATTTTCTGTAAGCCAAGGACCAATATCATGTACATCAGGTATTCCGAATAATACTTCATTATTGAATGTATTGATTAATGCTGCCATCATATAATGCCATGATGTAAAGTTATAATCGCCTGTTACACCAAGTACTTCATTTACATCAGCAGCACCAAATATAATATCAGTTTCAACAGATAATATTGTTATTACCCATGCTACCTTTTTTACAGTTTCACTAGTCAATACTTTTGTCATCTTAGTTGCAAAATTAGGAAACTTTTCAAATAGCCAGAGTCCAAATTTTGTACCAAGTGTTTTAGCTTTAGCCGATGTTAAAACTTTGCTAATTTTTTGTGTAGCTTTTCCAGTTGCATTGGATATCATTTTAACAATTTTGGTATCAGCCATAGCTGAAAAGAATTGTTCTGCTCTTTTAGCTATCTGCTGAACCCATGCAGGGCATTTAGATAATTTATCTGCTACTTTAGCAGCATCGTCTAATTTATCTGCAGCTTTAACAGCTGATTCAACTACATCTGCTGTAACTGTTCCAGCCTTTACATCAGCTTCCAATATTTTACCAGCAGTTTTACCAGCTTGTTTAATTTCTTTAGCTGTACCACCACTAACTTTAACTAATTCTTTTGCATCATTAATTCTATCATATCCATATTTTATACCATTGCTAACACCTTGGATGAATGTTCCACTCTTGCTAACAGCCTTTGCTGGTAAATTACCAAGAGCTACAAAAGGCTTTACATACCAAGGAGCTATCTTCTGTAAAGCTTTACCACCTTTAGCTAATATAGCAGCTGTTTTAGTTGTAACTTTTAACAGTTTTGGAACAACTTTACAGCCAACTACACCACCTCTAGCGCAGTTAAGCAAATATCTAAAAGTAGTTTCTGATACAAAAGCTTGTTCATTTTTTCGCTCACTTTGTATCATCCTATAAACTTCGGATGACATATCTACTACTATAGGATCTTGGATTGCTTTTATCGTATCCCATCCATATCTATCAATTGTTCCTGGACCGAATATACCTTCAAAATGAGCTCTATATGAATCTTCATCATTAAACATGCTATACGGAAGAATAACAAGATTATCTTCAGCATATTTTATAGCTTCATCTAAAGTCATCTCATCTACATTTTCTATCCAAGAATATTTTTTATTGTATTCTTCTTTTGATACTATTCTATCTGATCCATATTTTGCTAAAGATATCTGTGCATTTGCTCCATTGCTAACCTCTTCATTATATGATTCATTTACATAATCATCACCTGAAGAAGTTTTTATGATATTATCAGAGCTATTACTCGATGAACTACTAGAACTACTTGATCCGCCGCCACTAATATCAACGTCATCAGCATCAATAGAAAGAAGCTTTTCTGTTTTACCAGAATCATTTACTTTCATCTGTTTAGACATACTGTTTATATAAGCATTTGTAACATTATTGTCTAATCTTTCATTCATCTTCTTTTCTACATCGCCAATTCCGAATATGGATTTTACTCCTTCTACGACACCTGTAAGTAATCCTACAAATAATTTCGGAAGCGCCTTTACTATTATCTTTGTTGCAAATGGAACTATTGTTGTTAATCCATCAGCCCAGTTATATAATAAAGTCTTTATAAATCCAGAGGAGCCTTGATCTTCATTTTTAAATGTATGAGCTCCAAATTTATCCTTTAAAGGATTATTTTCTGATGGTGAAAAGTTTTCATTAAGCAGCCAAGACTTAGCAAGATTAAATCCATCAGTAATTACATATCCAATACCATGGACAATCTCTTTAATTTTGCCAATCAGTCCACTATTACCATCTTCACCAACTAAAAATGGTTTAGCTTTCTGTTCCCAGAAGTTTGCTGCACCGGAGAACCAACCTTTAGTCCATACTCCATCTTCATTCTTTTCACCAAAGAGTACAGGTACTACATGATCCTTAAACCAGTATTTAAGTCTACCGAAGAATCCATCATCATCTCTATCAGGATCTCCAAAAAGTTTATTCTGAATCCAAGGCCAAGCTTTTTCTTTTACAAGAGGCCATACTTGATTCTTAAATAAACCTACACCGAGAGGAAGAGCAAATGTTCTAAATGCTATACTTGCAAGAGATTTACCAAAAATGGCTTTTAATACTCTCTTCCAAATAGGTTCTTTTCTTTCTCCTCTATCTTCTTGCTCTTTTAAAACTTCAAGTTCTTTTTCTTGACCTTTCTTTATACCATGAAGAATATCAATTATAGAAAACTTGTCTCCATCTTGTTTGCTTTCATATTCTTCTTTGGATCCATGTATAGCACCTTTAACCATCTTTATAGGATGACTGAGTGCTCTTAAGAAGTTATCACCTTTATTTTTTACATTTTCTCCAAATTCTTCGACTCTAGCATTAGCTCTCTGCCAAAGATTTCCGTTATTGGCTTTCTTATCAGCTTTAGCCTTTTTCTTGGCTAATTTCTTTTCCTCTTTAGTCTTTTCTTCTTCTCTTTCATCCTGATTCTCTGTAGCTTCGGCTACTCTTGTTGTACGATCAATTATAGCTTTGATTCCCTTTACTACGAGTAACTCATACTTTAAATTTTTAGTCTTCTTTGTATTCCTTATATCTTTAAGATCATCAAAACTAGATCCAATATCAGATTTAAATCCTTTCAAACCAGGCTTGATCTTTTCTCTCCACTTATCTTTAAGCCAGCCTACATGCTCAACAGGAATAGCCTCTGTACCTTCATCTGTATCTGCATTACTAAAAACTGGATTAGGGCTTGTAGGGGGTGTTGAATTATCTTGTTCTGCTTCTTGTTCAGCCTGTTCTTTAAGCTTCTGCTTTGTATATTTAGCATCAGATCTAAGTTGTGAAAGATTAGCAAACCAGGTCTGAATTTCAGCAGGTGTAGGAGCTACATTATAAGCCTTTATATAATCCTGTATCTGCTTGAATACTTCTTTAATTGTATTATACTGTAACTGTTTTTCAGAAGCGCCAAGAAGAGCATTAAGAGAATCTAAACTGAATATAGTCTTATTGGTAAGGTCTATTCCAGCCGCTACAGCTTTACTAAGGCACTCTTGTTCTGTTTTATTATTTTTTATACTTGCTATTCTATCTATAAAGTCAGCCTCAACAAAAACACCCTTAGAAGTGCTCATTGCTGTACTAAAATTCTTTATAAAGTTTTTAGTATTGAATGCATGTTTGAGAGCTGTATTAATGTCAAATTTTGAATTATTATCGAGAAGATTAAAGATTTTCCTAGCTCTATCATCATTACTAGACCAGTAGCTATTAGGCTGTGTATTAATTCCGAGATCCTTTACTTTTGTAATTCTCTCGAATACTAAATTATCGTCTTTTCTCTTTCTCTGATGTCTACGCTGATTAACATTATATCTTCTTCTTGCAGAATTTACAACGTCCTTATGAATAGAATTAGACATTCCTCTAGTGAAAGACTTACCAAATTCAGTCTTCATAACAGGCTCGCCATTTTCATCAGTACCTTGTAAATCTTCAAATATCTTATTTACTCCAGCAGCACCTTTAGATGTATCTTTAGCACCGTCATAATTAGTATTAATAAGATCGATAGATTCTTTAATACTAGTTAATGCTTTCAATAAATCTGTCGTCTGGCTATTGATAGCTCCAACTGTAGCTTCAGCAGATATCCTATCATCTTCAGATAAAGTATCAGCGTATGCTCCAGCTTTAGAACTCTTTTCTTGCTTAAGAAGTGTAAGGATTCTAGACCTTTGTCTATCGCTTTTAAGATTAACATTCTTGAATCCTTGATCTTTGAGCATCTTTTCATATTTAGCAAGTCCAGAAGATCTATCTCTACCTCTTCTAGAACCTACAGATTTACGCAATGCTTTAGCTTCTTCTAAAACATTATATGCTTTTGTTACATCATCCTGGAAGTTCTGAAGCTCTTCACCAGAAAGCTTTTTACCATCTTTAGTCTTAAGCTTTTCTATAAGCTTCATTGCTTGATCAAGCTTACCATTATTTAATGCTTTCAGAATTTTATCTTTATCATTTCTTAAAGATATAAGACCACGATTTCTGAAATGCTTATCTACAATATTATTAAGCTGTCTCTGAGCAGTTCTTACAGCCTTACCAGCATCTCTTTCTGATGTAGTAAGTTCTTCAATACCTTGTATTATAGTATCTACTCCATAAGAAGTAACTTCGCCATTTTCATTCTTAATATCACCTACATGAGTTTCAGCTAATGCTTGATCTTCAGCAAGCATTCTATCTCTTCTGAAAGGATGAAGTATTTTACCAATCCAATTGCCTCTAAACTGCGTTTTATGTTGCTCTCTATATGCAAGACGTTCTTCAGCAGTCATATAATCAGCGGTACCACGTCTAATCTGACTACCTCTAATAGCATTACCTATACCACCTATAATCTTTCCAGGTGCTGAAAGTATACCTTTAAATATAGTAAATGGTAACTTTAAGAATCCTTTGGTAAATCTAGCTATAGGTCCAAATACCTTATCTCTAAGGAAATCACCCATAGGAATACCAAATGATTTTTCGAATACCCAGTTTAAAGCATTAGGAACTGCTGTAAGTACATCTTTTACAATGTGCTTCATTCCAGCTGTTATAGGTTTAATAGCTCCAGCTATAGGATCAACTATCTTATCTCTTATAAAATCTTTAGCTTTAGTCTTCATATCATTAGCAAAATCCTTAAGAGGATCTACAAATGATACCTGAAGAGCACCAAGAATACCACCTTTAAGTTTACCATCCTCATCTTTTACAGGATTACCATCTTCATCGATTTCTCCATATAAAAGCTCTTTAAATGTATTAGTAGTAGTAAACAGTCCACCTGCAGCTCCTAAAGCAGCACCACCTAACAAACCAAACGGTCCAAGTAATGCTCCAGCTGCAGCTCCGATACCCATTCTAGGAGCAGCTTTCTTGATCTTCTCCATTTTCTTTTCACGTTCCTCTTTAGGACCGAAAAGAGTTTCCATAAGATCTTCATTCTTAGCTGCAAATCCAGCTGCTGATCCCATAAGTATTCCAGGAATAGGACCTAAACCAGTAACTAATCCTGCAATACCACCTATTAAGCTAGTCTTTCTAACTGTAGGAATGGCATCTTTAAGATACTGCTGAGTTTTCTTAGAGATAAGGCCATTATCATGCTCAATATCACCAAAGATAAACTCATTAATAGCTTTATTATTTTTTACTATTCCAGCTACTGCACCACCAACAAGTCCTAAGAGAGGATTACCTAATAATAAACCAGCTCCAGTACCTATAGCAGTCTTAGCTGTAGTATCTGCAATTTTATTTACTCTAGCTATATTCTCAGGTTTAGCTTCATCATATTTTAACTTGTCAAGTTGTTCATGAAGCCATTTATTTTTAATCTTTTCAGGTTCAGATTCGGTTTTATTTTGTGCATTAGCTTTAGTCTGTTTAGCTTTTTGATCTTCTACATAGAAAGCTTCTTTAAGACTATTTGTAGTAAGAGCTTTATATGCATTCTTTACCCACTTTACAAACTTAGCGTAGATTGTGTAGTTTGAACCATATCCTTTAGGATCCGGATTCATGATATCTGCATAATTAGATTTATATCTATTAAACTCTTCATAGAGTACCAGGTATTCCTGTCCTAAAGCTATACCTTCATCTGTACCAGAAGCAATGAGTTCGCTAGCTTTCTCTTCGAGATACATATCAAGATATTCATATTGTTCTTGGAATTGAGCTTTAGCTTTCTCATTATTAAATATCTTCTTCTCGAAATCATATAATCCACCAGTCTCATCAGCATTAGCATTGAACTTCATATTCTTAGCCCATGCAACTGCTTTTTGCTGTTCAATTGCTTTCTGCTGTTTTCTTACATTTCTAGGCTGAGGATTATAGATTGTTGTTCCTTTAGGAACTATATGAGGTGAATATGACTCACCTTCAGTAACGGTTCTAGACCGTCCAGAGGGACTTATAAGTTCCTCACCAGGAGATAACATTGTAAACAAGTCAGACTTTGCTCTACCTGCAGTACCTTCTGCATGATAGATGCTATTAAAGTCATCTTCTGCTTGCATTTCAGCTAAGGCTTCTTGCCTAGCTCTATCTCTTTCTTTTTTCCTTCGTGCCTCTGCAGCTCGTCTATCATATATCTCACCAAAATTATATGAGAATGCTTTTCTAAACGGGTCTGCCCAGCCACCTGTTCTTCGACCATCTTCTCCTTTCGTACCAAGCACTGTATCTGCTATGGCATTTTTAGCATCAGAGAAGCGACCTCCAGTAATCTTATCTAAAGCATCTGTAACTGAATGGATTCCCCATTCATCTAATTTCTTCTTGAGGGGATCCAACAGTTTTTCATTAAGCCACTCATTAAGTTTCTTAAAGGTCTGCTTCATCTCATGGATTGTTTTTGCAAGCAATCCCTGTATTGGATTCCCGTCTTCGTCTACTTCATCATCTGCTCTTCCGAACATGAAATGATAAACAGACTCATCTGCTTTTCTAATAACATGCTCAAGCATCTTCATAGGAGCAGCAGCAAGTTTTTCAACTCCATGCTTTATAACTTCATATTTTTCTCCTATATCATGAGCATCTCTTAACTGTTCGAGGAACTTCTTAGAATCATAGTCTCTCTTAGCTTTGCTAGTATCATGGAAAATACTCCAAAACAGATTTTCTTCCTGACTATTAGCTTTTCTTCTTCTATCTTCTTCAATGGCTTTATCTGTAGTACGCTCCATATATGCTGCAGCACTACCATAAGCACCTTCTTCATATCGATTATAAGCAAATACTTTACCATTATTAAAATCAAATCTATGTGCTCTAATATAGTCCTCGTCTAATTTATGCTGTGCTTCTCTATACAAAGCCTCAGGGTCAAGATTAGTGGCATTTCCTCTGAGTGCAGTTATAGCATTAAAATCTGGAACATTAGGATTACCGCTATTATTATTTTTACCACCACCAATCTTATTAGTGGATAGATATTCTCTCACCCATGTTGCATTATCTTCGAGAGATCTAAGATAGTAGAATATATCATGTTTATATTCATCCTTAGCTTTAAGAATTGCCGCTCCTAGAGAATTCTGAAATTCTTGTTGATTGGCTTTTTTATTCTTATTAGGAGTGATATAGAGAGGCATCCCTGTTTTATCATTTATATGAGCATTAGAGAATATATCTTCTAATGCTGTCATAAATGCTGAGCTATCCATATTTTTTTCAAGCTCTTCCATTCTACGTGTATATGTCTCTCTTCCGCCAAGAGCCTGATTAGAAAGTTTTGTTGCTATCTTCTTCCAATCGGTTCCATTATTTTTGCGCTGAATTTCTTTGATAGCTTTTGCAATCATCTTTATATCATTTGCATCTACAGTAGTATCTCCAGATGATATTTCTCTTGCAAGCTGCGAAGTATAATCTCTACCCTTTTTAGTATATCGAGTCCAATCACCATTATGCTCATATATATCTTTATATATAGCATTTCTGACTCTTGTTAATCTCTCGTCCTCTTCACGAGTAGCACCTCTCACATTCTTAAGAGTAGCTTCTATTTCGCCTACAAATTCATTCATAGTAGACTTAATATGATCCATATACATAGTATCGAGCTTCTTAGTAGCATCTTCCATTCCAGTCCATTTACCACTAGAATAGTCAAAGACTCTTTCTTTATTACCACTAATAATAGCTTCTATTCTTCTAAGATATCCAGGTATTACATCTACTATGGCTTTTCTAGTTATTCCATCGAAAGGTACAGGGCCTTTGTTATATTTGCCTACTTCAACTTTAGTCTTCCTACGAATCTTAACACCAAAAATTTCTCCAAGAAACTTAGTAATCGGAGAATCATCTTTCTCAGCCATATTATTCAACTTTGCTATAGTTGTTGATACAAGACCAGAAAGTGTATCATTAAGACTCTTACTAGCGTTTTTGGTAGCTTCAGGAATAAGATGATTTACAAACCATTTTGGAATAAACTCAAGTGGTGATGATACAAACTGAGCAAGCATGTTTGCATCTTCACCAAATCCACCATTAAAGAGCATTCCAGCTGATGAACTGGACATCTTACGATTTATATTACTCTTTACATTCTTGACATATTCTTGAAGATTAAGTACGCCTCTATAATCTACTATATCAGAATAACTCTGCTTCTTTTTACCACTAGCATTCTGTTCTGCTTTACGCTGTGCATTGTAGAGATTTCTCTGCATATCAAGAAACTCTCTCATCATTGCATGCATTTCATCTACAGCTTTACCAGTTCTTTCATAATAAGTTTTCTGGTTATCTGCCATGGTTTTAAGCATCTGATTAGTATTATTTATAGTCTTACCAACCAAGCTAGTAGTTTCAGCAACAGCTTTAATACCAGATATCATCTGCACATTCTGTGTAAAGAATATTCTATCACTAGCCTTTTGATTACTAATGACTGCAGATGCAGATCTAGCAACAGTATCAGAAACTAACTCTCCTGATAATCTAGTGGATTTTTCTACGGCTTCAATTACAGCCTTGTCTCCTTCTGCGATATCTCTATTTGCAAGTCCTTTTTCAAACTCTTCGATATCGAAGTCATCAGACATGTCAAATCCACCCATAGTGGCAGCTATTTCTTCAGCTCTAGCTTTATTATAGAACTTACCAGTTTTAAGGTCTTCAAATAAAGCTTTAATACCTATATCGGCAGCTTGATATACTTTACTCTGTTTAAAATTAGTCTCTATCTTATTGATAGTAGTCCTATAATTTCTAACAGAACTATATGCTGCAGTGAATACTTCCTTATTAGTATTAGCAAAATTATATATAAATTCATTATCTTTTTCAAGCACATCTGAAGTTGCATAAACTACAGATTTGCCTACATTCTTTAGATAGTCTGTAACTTTACTTAACACGTGTAAAGTCCTCCTCTCTTAAAGCATTTACTCTAATGTTCAGGCTATCAATATAGCCGAGAGACACAAAAACGTCCGTATAGCCTAGCTATACGGACATATATTTACTTTATATAAGTCGGACAAGGAGAGAATACTCTGATACTCTCATGAGCCGGAACAGTAGCTTCAGCAGTTTCACATCTCGGTGAACCATCATCATTAACTCCTACTCTCTTAGGATAATGACGAGTCTTTGCTTCAACTACCTTCTTAGAGATAGAGATATTAGAACTCTCTGTAGCTCCAAGCGGAATCTTTCTTCCTGTAGACAGAGCTGTATTGATGTAATCCTTAGAGAAGTCTATCATAGTAATTGCATCAGACTTCTTAAACTCATATCCATCTACAAGCTGTTCTGCCTCAGAGTTAGTAATCTTAGTTGTAGATGCTACAACTCCAGATATCATAGATCTGATTTCCTGTGACGGGCAACGCTCGCCAACCTTACCATTCTTGTCATAAATACCTACCTTGAATTCTTTATCATTCAAAAGGGCTTTCATGACTCTAATCTCGTCACGAGTAGAAGAGGATGTCTGAGAAAGTCCAGAACGGATTTCATCAATGATCTCTTTTACTCCCTGCTGTTTTACATCCATTGTACGTTTCCTCCTTATATGGATTGATTATATATTATGGTTATCAGTATTTTTATCTGTAACCTTATTACCTTCAAATATTAACGGATAGTCTGGATATATCTTTTTCATTTCCTGATCTCTTTTAGCAGCCTCTACAAGAGTCCAGTGTTTTGGTAACTCAACTTTTACAGGCTTTACATCAGACTTCTTTATTAGGTTCATTTATTTCACCTTCTAATTCATCAAGATGAATAAAAACTTTAATAGGTTTTCTAGGTTTGCCTTTCTCTTTAATCCACCTATCTATATCCTCTTTAGACATAGTGGTTAAGAGTTCTATAAAACTACGTTTAGTCATATAAGCACTCCTTATCGTAGATTATTTACATGTTTAGGCTATTATTAAAAATTAATCGACTATAGGGAGGTATATGTGTCTATGTAAAAGTATAATTGGTAGATTATATATTATAATAGTGATAGGTAATGGTTCTAGCTTATAGCTAGTAATTTAAGGAGGAATATATCATGAATAATACTGAAATTGCAAAGCCTGTAACTATGAGAATGAAAACAGAAACGTTTGATCTTTTTAAAGAGGCCGCATATAAGAGAGGTATAGCTATTGGCGAGGTTGCCGAGCTTGCTATAAATAAATTTTATAGAGAAGATACCCCGCAATTCGTATTCAGCGTCCTGGTCAATAGACTAACTCCTAACAATTTCAAGAAAATGGAAAAATATCCTTGTGATAAGATACTTTTTGAAACTAAGAATATCGTTTTTGAAAACGCTGAGGATTATGGAAAGGAGTTGAAGCAAGAGTTCAATCTTAATGTAGATATGTCTAAATATGAGGTCGGAGCTTCGTTAAAATTAGGTAGTAAAAATAATAATCTCATACTTCAGGAGACATTATATCTAAGGCGAATAGGTGATAATGATTATGATGTATATAAAGCTACCATATCTGAACTAGAGAGTTTAGATGATATAATTAATAAAGTCAGCAAGTTTGCCAAAACAATCGATATAATAACCATACTTGGACTATAAGTTGACAAAAATAAAACGGGGCACTCATAGCCCCGTTTATTTTTACTTACTTTATTAAACTTTTAAGCGTAGCAAAAGTATATTTGATTGTTGTATTGTTTACTTTTATTGATGCATCACTGAAAGGAGTTTTGTTATAGAACTCAACAAAGTTCCAATTCTTTTCAGTTTGCATTACTGTTTCCATAGTACTATAGAATACATTAAGTATTCTAGCTCTACAGTCAGTAAGCTCTTTACGAGCTATATCTTTATTATGATTCTTATTAAGAAGCTTTTCTATAGAGGTATTCATGAACCACAGCTTACAGCATTCATATTTCATACCTTCTATATTATTAGTCTTCTTATAAAGCTGAATCAATTTATTAGATTCTTCGAACTCCTGAGCATAGTCTAACTTCTTAAGCTTATTCTTATATATAAGAAGATTACCCTCGTTATCAAACTGTGCAGGGAATAACTTAGCTTCTAATACTACTAATTCAGTACTAGGTTTGATAAAGGTCTCATATATGACTTTATTGTTAGCATTTAAAGCTTCAGAGTTTTCTCTAAGCTTATATACATCTTCATCATGTATAAAGTCTAATACTAGATTTGACTCAAGTATATTGACTTCCTGTTCTTTAAGAACTTTAATCTTACCAGACTGTTTAACTCTAGCAAGTTTATTTTTTACAACATGCTGATTATATTTCTTTGCTGGACCATCATAGACCTTATATATCTTACCCTTATTAGATTTCATAGAATCATCTATATCTTTAGGAGATACTATTCCTCTAGAAGCTTTAGTAATATTAATATCTGCAGATTTAAGAATATTGTGTACAAATGTACTACATACTTGATCATATTGAGATTTAGCATCTCTAGTTCTATCAAGAACATAATCAAATAATTTTCTAAAATCATAATGAGATTTCTTAATATTATTTTTATAATCATTTATACTATACTTAAGTTTATCCATTATATTATTCTTTACAAAGAAAGCATATACAGTAATATCATCATCAGCATAAGACTCTATAGTTTCATTAGAGAAGCCATTAGCAAGATATGTATAGTTCTGAGACATATCTGCATCAAATCCTATACTTGCATGAGTATATTCTGATCCTGTAAATACTTTAATGATATCTGATCTTAATTTTCTACCTTTATCGAGAATAATATAAACAGGACTTACATCTCCATCATCTATAGTTTTATCTATATATACTCCAATAGGATCATTATTGGTATACGTAAGATCTACATGATCATACCTATTAGAATTCATTTCTAATATAGCATTGATCTTCTGGGTAGCAAAGATTCTATTTTGCTCAGAGAATTCTATTTCAGGATTCCATCCGAGCTCAAGTATAGATTGCTTTCTAGCATTGATCTTATCTATATCGCCAGACTCTTTTATAGAATCAAAGTCTCTATAGAGTGATCTCAACTTTTGCATCCATTTAACTGTATAGTTCTCATAAACTAGCCCATCAAATTGCTGTATATAATTAGTAAACCACTGATCCGTTGTTACACCATCATCAAGAGTAGTATTATCTGGATTAGAAGAATAGTAATTCTTATCTCCAGCAAATACTCCAAGGTCTAATAACTGATCAGGAGTAAAATAAGGTGTATCTTCAAGCTTTCTAGATAAATCTGTAGATGCCTTTTCTAATATAGCATCACTTATAACCTTGTCAAGATAACAAGTTTCAGACATATGAAAGTATCTAGGATCTCTTATAATGTTCAGCTTATAAAGTATATTAGCTTTTTCGATATCTGATGTAGCTTCATACAAGCAGTTACAGAGTTCCTGTACAGTAGATGTATCTGTAGGCATATCTGCATCCATTACAAACTTCTGAAATTCTTTCATAGATATTCCATATTTAGGTTTAGGATAAGGTTTGCAGAATATCTTCTGAAGTTTCGATGCATCATTTTTTATAAACCTAACCACCACATCAGATAGAGCATCTTCAAAAGAATTACAAATATGAACTCCTTCATACTCTCTCCACGAATATTCAAGCCATACCCACTTCTTATTATCTTCAACCAATATAAAAGTATGTGTAGGACCATCTACTTTAGCTTCAGGAAGATATCCTAAATAGAAACTCTGAGGATGAAGACCTTCTTTTTCAAGTAATTCTCTTTCATACTCTACAAAGTCATAGCATATTCCGCATCTATACTTTTTCAACTGACTTGGAGATAAAAGTTTCCAATAGTTATAGAACCAGTTATCATCATCAAAATTATCAGGATTTGTTTTAGCAATATTCTTACCAGACTTATCAGGATATCCATAATCCATACCCTGCATACTTTCATATACTTTGTATATAGAATTTATTGTAGACTCTCGTAAAGGTGTATCAGACTTTATGTCATCTAGCTCATCTTCTTCAGAGTGTTTATCATAATAGTCATCTCTATCTATGCAGTAATTCATCTCAGACCTAGCTCTATTATATCTAGTAGGAATATCCTCACCATATAACTCAATAGACTTCTGATCTATCTTCTTCCTATTAGCTTTAGGTGTAGATATATACTGATTATATACATCAGTAAACCTAGCTTCATATCTAGTATCAGCATAAGTAAGCATAGGAAGATTTGTATCTATAGACCAAGCTTTTGCAAGCTCATCTGCATCTTCTACAGCAGCTTCATTCTTAGGATAGTAATAATCATTAGGTTCTATGATTTCTACATTATGCTTCCACCAATTCTGCTGTTTAGAGTTCATATTATTTATTTCTCTTTTCATCATTTCATATCTATGATCATTATCATAACCATATATACGAATTGACTCTTCATCAGATCTATGTCTCTGATCATGCTGTACATCCATAAAAGCTGCATACATATCTTCCAATTCTCTCATATTGGTAGTATACTTAATCATAGGAAGATTTGTAGAACTCATCCACTTATCGGCTAAAGCATTCTTTTTAGCCATATCAGCACATTTCTTGTAATCGAATGATATAAGTTTAGGAGTAGGTCCAGCATTAGGATCTACTATAGTCTGCTTATTTGCTTCCATTTCTATCCTCCTCTATCATAACAGGAGCTGTATTGTTAGGACCGAAGCGATTATTCTGTATATTATCAACTTCAACCCTATGATTGTTTAGATATTCAAGGTCAAGGTATATGACTATATAAGTATCACCAAGATGTGCTTTCTCTTTAGTGGTTAACTTAAGAGTCTCCCATTCCATGTGATAATCTAAACGCTCGCCATCATTATATAACTCTATATCTATAAATCTTCTCGGATTTATATGTATTTCAAGAGCATGCTTAATAAGTCTAGCGATCTCATTTCCTTCAAAGAAGTCTTCAAATTCAATCTCTAAGATCTTATTAGGATCATCTTCATACTCTGAATATAAGTATGCATTCCACCCATCAGGATTAGTAGGCGGAATATAGAACTGCCTTAAGTTATATACAGTCTTAAACACATTATCAGAAGGTTCCAAATCTTTTCCAGTATTAGCACTTAATACCTTCTGAGCTGTATGGTATATATAATAGTGTGCACTAGGAAATCTAACTTTACAGTTCATCTCTATAGTATATTTAGAGGTGAGCGAATTTAATCTTTCACCCTGATCTCTAGATATACTATCAGCACTTATCCAGACATACATATTATCCATTCTTGTAAAGAACTCATTATGTCCATTTACACAACGGTGCTTATAAAGAATAGGAAGCTGCGAATGTCTATTAAGATATGATAAGAATGCTATAGGATTCTCTATCTCGCCATTCTTAATCTTATATCCAGCATCTAAAGCTATAGAATACATAAGTTCTCTAGGAAGTACATAATCCATACTTATATATTCACCCTGAGTATATCCAACTCTATACATCAACTTCATTCTCTTAAAGAGATCCATCTGCTGAGCAAGAGTTTCTACTCTAACTTTAAATACAAAGTTCATAGATATTAATGTCAGTATCGCAGAAATATATCTATCATTCTTCATATCCTTAAAGAATGAATCCTGATATTTAGATCTTCTGACCATTATATCTGCACCCATAAATGAATCCTCTAACTGTTCTCTATTAAAGTCGTCATCTATAGTAGGTATTATGGCAAGAGCACCCTGATCAGGTCCAGCTTTCATCAGTAATCTCTGTCTATCTTTAAGATTAAACTCATCGAATACATGAGATCCATCTACATATATAAACTCATAATTATCACCGAAGAAGTGTTTATTAAACCTCTTCAAAAACCAACTCTTCATATACTCTATACATAAAGAGTAAGAGAATTCCATAGACGGTGTTATAAGAAACGAGTTTAACATTCGTCTAGGCTCATAGTTTAAAGAAGATACTTTTCTATATCTTTCATAAGGCCACTGATTATCAGCCATATTAATACCTCCTTTTTAGAATAGTATTAATGGTATGTTGCGGGTAGTAATTTAATCCGTTTTCAAATATATAATATATAGATGTAAGAAAGCCTTGGTATTCAAGTAAAGGAGGATTTATATGAATATCGCTAAAGTAAAACTTTCACACAACTTTTCAAACAAGGAGATTAAAACTATATGTGGTATACTCGACCAAGAAAAGATTGAGTATCTTAACAAGGACTCTCCAAGAATATTCAAATCTCCTGGTGGATTAAAGTTAAATTATCTGGACGTTCTGATATTCAATTTATCAGACTACTCCAGAATAATTGAAATCATAATAAATGCATTAAAAGATACCAGACAACCAGATTACGATGGTGATATTTTAGCTAACTTCGTTATAGATTTTACCGAAGCTGGAATGCCATTTATGTCTGGATGTGTAGTAAGCTACCCTGATATAATGAGGTCTAATACTGTAGAAAGAATATATGAGGTGGAGTTATGAAGATAGTAGTATATCATAATATATCAGATATTCTTATGGAGAGTATCTGTATAAAACTTGGAGATTTGTCATGGTCTATGAAGAATAGGAAAACTTATACATCTTCAGAAACTTTTAGAGTTAAAGACACCCATCTTTTATATGGATTCCATAAATCTTTCGAGATAGATAGAAATGAGTTCCAAAAAGTATGGGAAGTAATTCATGATAGTATAATATCTAATGCCGATGAAACAAATATCGAAAATGGCATAATAGATAATGTATGTCTTGACTATACTGATTGCCTGCTTCCTATAAAGACATTAATAGCTATTTCAAAAGATAGAGTATATTCAATAGAAGTTGATTATTTACCATAAAAATAACCCGTGGAGTGATCCACGGGTTTATTTTTTATTCTAAGTGTATGAAAGGATTAATTATAACCTTAGTATCTTCATTTCTAAGATTATCCAGCCTAGTCTGTAAAGTAGATTGTAACTCCTTCAGATCAGGCTGTTTATATTCACCTTCAGGAATTATATAGATTCTATTCTGTTCGAATACTGTATAATGAGCAGTATTATCCTGATCTCCTATTTCTTCAAGTCTATCAAACTTGTCAAGTAGTTCAGGATCTATGAAGTTATAATATAGATTTACAAACCTCTTATAATTACCATACACTTTCTCATTAGGAATGAATATATAGTTATTATGTACTGCTTCATGTGCAGTCTGAGACAATGGTATTAAACCTACCATAAGATTATAATGTAAATACATTACTTCCTTAGAGGTAAGTTCAACATCGAGTGGTTCATGCATCTGTATTCTTTTTTCTAATACAATATGAATGATATCATCTATAGTAAATGGATGATGATGAAGTTCTATTTTAACTTTACATCCATTACCATAGTTCTCGACATTCTCTAAGAAAGAGCATCGTCTCATATCCATATTTTCTTTAAGGAATGCTACCATAGCATGATATTCATAGCTACTTCTAGCATCTCTCTTAACGTCTTCTATATATTTCTTTCTATCTTTTTCATCATAAAGATCGTAGTCATTTACAGAGTACATCGGAATATCTGATGATATAAGTATCTGAGTATTGGTATTCTTGTCTGCTGTGACTACCTGATCAAAGTCGCGCATATACTCACCTACTTTCTTACATATATGTTCGACTAAACAAAAGGAAGGCCGGTGCTCTTGCACCGACTATCCTTTTTATTATATATCATCCCTAGGAGGCGAATGGTGTCATTCTTCCTCAGCCTTAGCTTTAAGACCTTCTGCAACTTCTTCAGGAGTTACTATCTTCTCTACAGGATTTCCATTTTCATCACGCTTAATAACCCTAACATCCTTCTCCATATTCTCTCTAATCTTTTTATCAAGATATGCAGAGAGTGTAGCAAGGACATCTACATTACCGGCTTCATCCTTATTATTCTCAATAAGGCTTGTCAGAGTAGTAGTAAACATCGGGTTATTAGACTGCACACTGAAAGACGGACGTCCAGTAACAGCTACTTCAGTTCTATAATCCTCAGGAAGAGTAATCATAGAATAGAATTCTGTAGTGTTAGGGAAGATCATCTGAATCTTAGCATTGATATTATCAATAAAGTCATCTACCTGCTTGATACGAGTAGCAGCAAGAGATACAGCATCCACAAGCTCTTTCTCAGTATATACCTTTTCGGTAGTACCATACTTACCATCTCTTACATTGATAATATCCTGAATAGTAATACTATTGCCATTTATAATTCCGATAGTATCTTCAGGCTTAGCATCAACAAAGTCTATATTAGAAGATGTGATAATAGGAAAATATCCAGCTTCAGACAGATTACTAGCTATCTGTCTAAATGTTTCACTTGCTTCATCATTAAAAGACTCTGTTGCAGCATTAAGCAGCTTGATATGGATTATAGGTCTGGGATCATTAGTTTTCTCTTCTGTCATTTCTACAGGCTCATCTACAGCCTTAACCTCTACAGGTTCAACCTCTGTAGGTTCTTCATTTACTTCTCCGATCTTTTCGATCTTTACTTCTTCAGTCATCTTTATTATCCTCCTCGATGATTTCTTCTGTTGTTTCAAGAACCTCTGTAGCCTCATTAGCAAGCTCTGCAGATTTATATATAGGTTCAAGATAACAATACAAGTCCGTAGTATGTAATTTATCTTCTAATATCTCATGAAGAGCATTATAGATAATATTAGCATACATTCTTATTTCTGCCTGAGCAGATTTTGCTGTTCTAAGTTCAAGGAACTTTAACAGCGATCTATATGTGAAGGTCATATATACAGGACCACACTGAGAGTTCTGAGGTAAATATCCTCTAGCATCTTCTCTATCAAGACCCTGATCTATAAGCTGACCGTATATAGGGGTAAGCATATCACCTAATTCTTGGAGAGTAAGACCATTAAAAGCTTTACCTCCAATGGTGATATTATAAGTTTTACCTTTATACTTATCTTTAAAAGTATCTGGTGAGTTAAATCTAACCTTATCGGACAGATCTATATATCTACCAGATGCTTGAGTAGTACCATTTCTATGACGAGTAAGCTGCTGGGTGATTATTCTAGACATGTTGTTGAACTTGATAGTTATAGTAGCCATATCAAGATAATCATCCATACCGAAACCAAAGTCATCACATTTATTTTCAATATCTGTAATATCATCCATATTGCAGATATCTACTAATTCACTACCAGAATCTACAGGATGAAGTTCTGAGTAATCTTCTTCATCTTCTATAGGTTCTCTACCTTCTTCAAATTCATGATCAGTCATTATAGTAGTGAAACGATCTTTAAGAACGTAATCATCTATAAGATCTATCCAGAATTCTCTAGGAGTTATTTCATATAGTACTTTTGCTATCATCTGAGCACATTTATTATTCCTATCAGTAAGGCTTCTAAAAAGATGCTTATATCCTCTAATAGAACCTCCTATAAGAATGTGATACTCAACTACCTCACCATCTTCATATCCATTAACTATTCTTGTATTCAGATATCTGAAGCTAAGGCTAGCATAATCTTCAAGGTATTTCTTATCTATTATAAGAAGCATTGTTATATTACCATGCTCTAATATAGATTCATGTCCTGTAGCAACTCTCTTACGAATGAATTCTTTCTTCTCTTTATATGTCTTTGCAGGAGGTTTATCCCAGCAAATCTTAGTAGCATCATGTATAAGAGTAACTGCATCATTATATGAAATCAATTCTGCTATACATATTCTTTCATTTGCTGTTGTAAGTTTGAATATTTTATCAAGAAGCCCCATCATCGTTCTCCTTATTATAATTAATTACATTGCTAGCTTCTGCTGCTAGCTGTTCTCTAATTCTATCCATTACATTCTTTCTAGGATCAGATATCTGTTCATTTGCATCATATGCACAGAACTTAGACTCTTGTAATTCAGGAGCTATCATTACTATGAATCTTAATGCTCCTTTTACATTATATTTTCCAAGAGTTCCTATCTTATATTTATTGCTAGGAGATTTTTCTGTCCAAGTTATATCTTTCCTAAGAGCATCAGCATCTTTACCAGAAAGATAGCAGTATATATTAGTAGGTTTTCCTTCAATAAGAATCTCAGCTTTAAAACCTTCTATAGCAGTTATTAATTCAGATCTAAGATTTTCATCAATCTGTTTCTTTTTCTTCATCTGATTTCTCCTTAGAAGAAGTAGGTATTAGAGTAGGTATTACTGTATTCTCCATATATTTTGAAGCTAATTGTTTTACAACCGCATCTATATCTTCCTTATTTTCTACTCTAGGAACTTCTAGACGAGTATCATAATCATAGTTTCCAGTATTTAAATCTGATGAATTAGTTATACCTTCTTGGATCTTATAATCATTATTCTCTATATAGAGAGTAATAAGTTTTATTGTTTCACTATCTTTATAGTATTCCTTTAACCTATCTATATTCTCAGGTTCTCTTATATGTACAAAGATTATAGATAAGATATAGTCATTAGTATTATGTATTTTTTGTGTAATATACTTAAAAGAAGCATCAAACCATTTATCCAAATATTGTTTGATTTCTGCTAGCATATTTCTACTAGTAGGATCTTTTCTAGTATTCCAGTGATATTCCCTAGCAAGATTTACTGCTGGCTGAATACTAGAGAAATTATATATTTTAATTGAATAGTAGTGATCAGAAATATAATCTTTGCATTTTTCTATAAATGTATCTTTTCCTATTCCAGGAGCTCCATTTATAACTACTACTAGTTTTTTCTCCATAGGATATTTCATTCCTTTCTATATTATAGGAATATTGATTAACTTAAAGTTCTAGAATATATAGTTTTATAATTAGAATTCAAAAAATAAAAGATCTCTGGCAATTAGCCAGAGAATTCATCTCTACTTGGAAATGATAATGGTCTTTATAACCCCTTTGTCTTGTCGATTTTCATATGCTTAATCTTTGTTTTTATTGCAGTGATTAAATTCTTTCAGAATTTAATCACTGTTCAAGTAAGTACAGTAAGTTAAGTAGCTCATTTCGATTTGTAGATGATTTTTATATATCTATTAGATTTTAGTTTTCTTGGATGTTTTGTCTTCTGTAAAAAGTAATTTTTTGGAAATAAGCAAAATTTAAAAATCTCACTTATATATTATAATAGTGAGTAGGATAACAATAAGATTGGAGGTGATATCTTAGTAGTCTTATATTAGTAGCCTTTCCTATATAAGATGAATTGGAAGATAAAACAACCCAGGAGTGACACATACACTCCTGGGCCATTTAAATGAAAGGTAGGTGACTAACAATGTTTTATGTCACATCTCCGGACTATACAGGTCCAGCTGTTTATGCAGACCCTAAACTGCAGAACAATGGATGTTAATCACCAGAAAGGGCGGGGTTATCCTCGCCCTTTATTTTTTAGTTGTATAGGTAGTTATAGATTACATTTCTCTTAGGTTCTTCCATTTAAGACCATTCATCTCTTTAACCTTACGGTCAAGTTCAATCATAATCTTATTTATAAGACCATTTCTGAATACAGATGTAACCATTCGAGCATTTACAGAACTCATTGCAAGGAATGATTCTATAGGTTCATCAGGTCTAAACTCTGATGTAGGTTCTTGTCCTTCAGGGAATATATCCTGAATTACAGATTTAAGAGCTGAGTTCATTACAGTCTTATCTCCTATAGACATATCATCCACATATTTAAGATAGAATATTATCTTTACAGAGTCAGCTGCATCTTTAAGTTTACCAGTAGCTTCAAGCTTATAGTTAGAGTCATATTCTTTAGCCTTTTCAGGATCATACTTCTCTATAACCTTTCTGGTTTTATTGATATTAGACTCATAAGAATCTACTATCTTTCTTAAAGAGTCAGAGAGTTCTTCTTTCTCTACTGTACGATATATAATAATATCTTGTACAATACCAGTGATCTTAGATCTTACAGGTATTCTACCGATATCTGTAATTACATCTTCATCATCTGTAAGATTCTTCAGAAGAGCGTTTACATCAGCATCGTCAAATGCATGCTGGAAGATGATTAATGGATCACCTTCCTGAATAGGTTGACCTTTCTTTACTATATTATATACATTAGTATTCTTAGGAAGTACTACTTCTTTCTCTACCACTACATCTGAAGACATAGCTTTAGCAAACCATGTAGACATAATACCAGAGTCTTCATAGCCTTCCTGAGTTGTACATATAGCAACCTTAGTAAGCATACCATTATTAAGAGTAGGATTATCATCATATCCAATCTTAGAAGTATATGATAACTTATCGAATGCTACTATCTGATTATTCTTTATTCTGTTTCCTGCTTTGAGATCTGTATCAAGTTTTACAGTAACAAAGAATCCACCATCAGAGTTCTTATATACCTTCTCTCTAAGATCTACAAACTCATGTGTACCGTCGGTATATTCAAGTACCATATAATCATCTTCTTTTATAAGTACTTTACCATTACCTTTAGACTTATAGGAGAATACATCAGGAGACATATATCCTATAGCATCATCAGCACCATTAGTTACAAGGTTAGGAGATCCATGTGCAACTCTCATAGAGTGTTTAGATGTCTGTACAAGAGTCATTGCAGTACGGAACGGATCATCAGATACAGTTCCAAAAGGAGTCAATGCTTCTGTAATACTTAAGCTGTTTACATCATTCATATCTTCCTTATTTGTAGTCTGTTTAATAAATCCTCTAGTACCCTTTATATTCATATCTATAGTAGTCTGTCTATTTACACCAACAGTAGATGCAAATCCTGTAGACATTGCTAAGAGATTAGTCATAGAATCATCATAAGTTCTCTTGTCAAGACCATAAGATCTATCAGAGTTCATACCAGATAATCCCTTAAAAGATACATTATGGGAAGTTTCTACATAGTTAATCTCAGAGATAGTAGAGCTATCAGTAAGAGTATTCTCTAAGAGTACAGAATCTATAATAGCAGACTGCTTCATAGACATTGTAGCTCTAGCAGATCTCTTCTTCATAGTACGATAATCTGCATAAGCTTTTGCTATACATTTATAAGCATGTGCAGCAATTATCTCAGCATATCTATATCTATTACCAGAAAGATCTGTATGTCTATTATACTTATTATCTGCTAAGAGCATATTAGCATATGCAAGCATTGTGCAATAGTCATCAGGTAAACCATATTCAGCACATACTCTCTTAGTGATAGGATCAACCATAAGATCATAGAAGTTATCAAGACCATCTGCTCTGATTCTACCACCAAACTCATCTAAGAAGTTAACCCACATTGCTTTAGTATTGATCTCTTTTATAGAATATGACTGAGTATCACATTCTTTAAGACCATTCATAAGTAATGAAGATGAATAGTTGAGCTGATATATAAGATATCCATCCTGAAACTTGATTATATCATGTCCGAAAGTCATTACATCATATACTTCTTTAGGACAAGTATCAGGATTTTTAATTAAAGTAGAAGGATTCTTATCAGTAAGAGCATACTTTATATTAGCCTTCTTAAGAGCTGTAGTAAGTCCTTCATTATATCCCATAATTACTATTACAGGAATCTCTGTATTAAGGATACTAGCCTTAGAATAAGTATACTTTACGCCAGCTTTAGTCTGGCTATAAGCTTCCTCGAACTGACTATCATTATTCAAATAAATAAGAAGCTTATTAGAGAATGTCCAATAACCTTCATCCCAGTAAATAACTTCCTTCTTAGACTCATCATATCCTATAGGAAGGCCTTTATTAGGATCTATTTTATATTTCTCTCTAAGTTCATCCTGGTTAAAGTAGAATTTCAGTGCACCGATAGTTATATAGTTAAACTGAGTAGCAAAATCTATATAATCTATAGGTAATTCATACTTAGCACAGATCTTAGAATTATCTCCAGTAGACCATTTGATCTTAGTTTTACCTTCAATCTTCTTAAGAGCCTTGAATATTCTATCTGCAGTTTCAAAAGATTTACCAGCAGATGTGCCATAAGTTCTTATAAAGATCTTATTGTAGTTAGAAGTAATCTGACAAGTATCAGGATCAGTCTTAATGATAGGAAGATTCATAAGCTGACCACCAAGAGCCTTATCATTACCTCTAAGTCTTAACAGATTACCATTCTTAAACTTAGGAAGATCAAATTTAAGAGTAAATCTTGAACCATCTACATCTTCCAATGCTACAGTCCAAGTCTCTATAAGATCTTCAGAGGTTGTAGTATTCTCTATATTGATATCTCTTACAGATACAGGTATTGTCTTAGTAGCAAGAGAATCAAGAATAGCTACAATATCTTCATTCATATTATAATCTTTATTGAAGTTCATAAACTTCATATGCTGCCATTCTTCATTTACAGAATGTATAGGCAGAGCTGTTTCAGTAAGTTCTTCAGAACCAGAAGTCTGATATTCATCAAGCATCTGTTTTACAGATATGCCATCAATCTTCTTCTGATGGAACTTATCATTCAGTTCAATCATTCTAGAAGCTCTAGCAGCAGATACTTTAACTGCATTATCTTCTTCTGCAGCAAGATCTATAAGAAGCTGCTTAACGAATTCATCATTATCAAGATCTTCTATAGCTTCTTCAGCATTATTAGATCTAGCAGCTACAGTTTCTATTCTTTCTACCAATTGTTTCTTCTTTTCATCGCGCTCTATTTCAAGCTTAGTCTTAGGAGAACCAGTCTCTTTAAACTCTTCTTTATTCTTCTCTGCTTTAGAAGCAAGTTGAGTTTTAGTAGTATCTTCAGCTTGACCCTTCTTACCAGTAATATAATCAATCTTTATATGCTGAGTCTTCTCAATACGATTGATTATATCTGTAGTGATAGCCTTTGTAGAGTCTACCATAGGATCATCTTCTTCAGGATCTTCAGTTATAGTCTGTCTAGCAGCAAGACTATCAGTAAACATCTTAAACTTCATAATCTGCTTCTCATTGAACTCCTGAAGATCAAGTACAAAGTAACCCATATCTCCTAAGAAGAATATCTTACACTTACCCCATGAAGATTTAAGCATATTAAGCTTCTTATTCTTCATCATATAATAGAGTACAGATATAGGATTTATAGATTCTTTATAGTTCCATATATGTCCACCAGAAGGTTTCCATGCAGATATAGGAATAAAGATAGATTTATTAGTATATCCACACTCCGCTAAGCGTTTATCATCTATATATCTATCCATATAGTCAAAGTAAAGCTTAGCAGCTTTATCAAGTTTATAGAAGTTGTTTCTGAAGAATGCATCTGTATAGTAGTAAGTATCTATAAACAGATTCTTCTTAGCATAAAGCTTATACTGATATCTTGTATATCTTATCCAAGGACATCTTTCTTTGATATCTTTGTAGATATCATTTATATCCTTGACAGACTTAAGTCTATCCTGATATAAGAGTCTCTTCAGAACTCCATTGTTAGACTTAGTAGCCTCATAGAATACCTCTTCATCAAGCATCTCATTGAAGATAATCATTCTGTCATGAGACTGAAGTCCAAGTGTAGTGATCTTAGCATCTTCACCAAGAAGATATCCAGGATTATACTGAGTATCTTCTTTTAAAGTTTCAGAGCTTCCTATATAATAAGTAGTATCTATATGAGACTTATAATCTTTCTCAAGACCCTTGATAAGCTTATTATCTATAGAGTACCACTTAAAGTAGCTGAATACACCCTTATAGAGAGTATGAGTAGTGAAGCCATCTTCTCTTCTGAGTCTATTGATAGCAGATGTGAGAGCAGAAGTTCCTTTTATTATAAGAGGCCTACCATAGATTAACTCTCTAGGTACATCTCTATATATCTGAATACCTTCCATAACGAAACGTTTTTCAGGATAAGACTTTTCAGCTTTCTTAAGTATATAAAGTAAGCATTGGAGTGTAAGCTGAGCTGTAGGATCTTTGGATCCAGACTTCTTTATATCTACATATTCTCTATATGCTTCACATTCATCATATAGAGTCTTGCCAAACTGAGTATAAGTGTGAATTACACCCTGATATAACTGATCGAGAGATATAACCTCTACATTATTATACTTTCTAGAAAGTGTAGACTTTCCAGAGCCAGAGAATCCTGTGATATAAAGTATATTATTATACTTATCAGATCCCCACTTATCGAGATTAAGTTCTATATCCTCCTTAGAGAATATCATATTCTCATGAATAGATTCCTGAATCTCTTTAAGATCTTTATTTACAGATACATTATCTTTATAATCTCCTTCAGCTCTCTTCATAAGAAAGTCTCGGATATTATATATACATCTGTTATTCTTTACATTAGGATATCCTACATTAATACACTTACTAGGATCAGTTATATTCCAGTATACTGTACTAGAATGAAGATGCCCGCAGAAGTTTAACATATTCTCATCTACATCGCAAGGATAATGAGAGAACTTCCACTTTCTTCCGTCAGCATTTGTAACTGTAAGTCTACTATTTACATAGGTAATACCACAATCTATATAATCAGTAAGCTTAAGTATATCATTATTACCCAGTATGAGTACTATATTCTTGCACTTAAGAGAAGATGTAAAGTATTTAAGCTTTTTCTTGTCCTCTTCCCTAGAGCCAGTATCCATAAGGTCGCCACAGATTATAAGTACATCTGTAGGCTTAACTTTAAAGTTAATCTTTCTGATTAACTCATCCACATACTGTTTACCATGATCATAATCTTTAAAGAGATGGAGATCTGAGGTTACATAAGCATGATCCTCATCAATAAGATTAATAATCTTAAGCTTTTCACCTTCTATAGATTCCATATCTTTTATATCTTCTTCACTAGTAAATCCTATAAACTGCATCTGCATATTGGTATCTACTATAGTACGATCACCTTCAACACGTTCTAATATAGTAGATCCAAAATATACATTAGACAAATCATTTACAGATTCATCTACAGCTTCCATAATAGGAATATATTCGTTATTATATTCTCTTATAAGATGATTCTCATGATTGATTATATATGAGCAATCTCTTTCAAGATAGTATGATTCGTATGATCTCTTATTAATAAAATACGGCATCTGCATAGTCTTTACAGAAGACTCTATACTAGGAGTCATCAGAAAGATTGCAGAGCCTTTTTTCTTATCTTCTTCATTAAAAGGTAAATATACCTTTCGACCTGAACTATATAATCTCATAGGTTTAAGATCATTAGCAGTAACAGCCATATCTTTGTACCTCCAATCGAAAGTTAGTATTACCAAAATGTTGACATACCCAGAAAAACACAGAAAGGCCAGCGCAGTTTCCTGCGCTGGTGTGGGACGTGGGTCCCAATGGCAAAATCGACTCACATCAAAAGGCATGACATTTGTCTTATGAATATGTTATATCTGTGTTAAAAGACATGAGATTACCCTCTGGGGAGATCCAGAGGGTAATCTTACCAGGAAAATCGTTTAAGAAAAGACTGTACTGAAATATGTGTATCATAATTTGCGTCACTATATAGTTACATCAGTATTTCCAAATGATATTTCCCACAATAGGCTCGATATTGGAATGCTTAAGCAGTATAACATCACAGTTATCAAGGTTAATCTCATCATTATGAGATATAATGATACATTGCTGACAGTCTAATACTTCAAGCATCTGATCAAGCATGATTATAAAGTTTCTACGATTATAAGAATCAAGAGCTCCATCTATCTCATCAAGCTTAAGTATATTAAGCTTACTAGATGATTGGAATAAGAGCGCGAAACTTAATATCATAGATATACAAGCTACCTGAGAACTACTCATACTAGATATATCATCATGAGGAAGATTTCCACCTGAGCAAGGTATTCTGAACTCATTCTCATTAATGATAAATGGATCTAAGTGGAACACTCCATCAAACATCATAGCTAATAGTCTATTAGCTAACTGTATGATCTTATTCATATAGAGCTCCATAAATACTGTCTGAATACCAGTAGTAGGAGACGAGTAATACTTGATAGTCTCTATCTTAGTATAAGATGCTTTATAGTCTTCAAGTTCTTTCTCATACTCTTTAAGCATTTCTACCTTATGCTTTACAGTATCTCTTTCTTTATACTTCTCATTCAGATTAGTAAGAACATTGGCAAGATTCTGTCTAGTTACTTCTATCATACTAGCTGCATTAGTAACAGCAACCATATTCTTCGAGATATTATCATACTCTGTTGTAAGTTTCTCTTTAAGAGCTATACTTTCATTCAAAGATTTTACACAAGTAGATATAAGATTTTCAACATTTTTTATATCATTACTCATATCAAGCTCCATATCATTATAATGAAGTATAGTATCTTTTACTTTAAACTGGGCTTGGAGTAATCCTTTAAGATCACCATTAAGCTTATTTACATCATCAACAAGAGTATCTATAATATCCTTCTTAGACAGATATATCTTATACTCAGCTTCAAGACTAGTAAGCATATTCTTAGCATATGCATAATCTTCAAATACATTAGCCTTCTGAAGATACATCTTCAAGACATCAATCTCTTTAAGAGGAACTCTAGAGATTATTCTTATTACAAACTGAGATTTCTCAAGTAAGATATCTTTAACAGGAAGTTTAGCAAGTATAGGTCTAGCACTCTCTATCATCCTAAATATCCTATTAAGCATATTCTTACCATCTATTATCTGTAATTTAGTAGACAACTCTAACTCAAGCTCATGAAGATTTTCTTTTTCTAACTTTATAGCTTCATCTATCTTTACAGGAGGATTCTCTTTAAGATGCTTCTCAGCTTCAATAGCATCTGCTATAAAGAAACAGTTATCAAGTTTACACTCTTTAGGCCTAGAGTTTAATATAGCTACTCTCTTAGCATAAACTATAGACTCGGTAAGTTCTACCTCTAAAGCCTTGATCTTATACTTAGACTGCTCTATGCAATTATTCAAAGACTCTATGTCAGGGTTAGGAGAATCTATATTCTTTACTATCAGATCTACTACACCATCAGTAAAAGCATCTTGGAAAGCTTCTACAGCTTCCTTAATCTGTTCAAGAGTATGGATACCTATGATATACTCATCTTTACTAAGTATCACATCACCCTCTAAACCCATCTCAGCAAAGACTGCTTCGCATTCTTTAATACTTTTCTTTACATTCTCTATAGCAGATTCTAACTGATCATAGTTGGTATCAGATGTAAAGCTATCAAGTTTAGCTTGTTTGTCCTGTAATTTAGTATTAGTATCCTTGATAGATTGCTCTATTTCCATAAGTTTGAAGCAAGAGTCTTCTCTATGATGTCTCATATCTCTATATTTAAGCTTTAATAACTCCAAATGTTCCTCTGGAGTAGTATCAGCAGGTATAACTTCATGTATATGACCTGTAAGATTACTTATAGTAGATTCAACTTCTCTTAATCTAGTCTCTAATTCAACCTTTCTAGCCAAACTATCATGACCATTAAGACTTTCTATAATACTTTCATTCTTAGCAATGGTTCTATTGAACTCATCTCTGCTAGCCTCATAGTTAACTATAGTCCTTTCTATACTGGAAAGCATAGGATTAAGCTCATTGATATCTCCAATAGTATCAATCTTAGAGACTATACTATTTATCATAGATTTAAAGATTGAAGATCTCTTAGCAAGAGTCTTATAGATATTATTATATACTTCTACAGAAGAGATTATAGAGTTTACAAACTTCTTTCTCTCTGCAGGCTTCTTATCAGCAAGACCTCTATCATCTGTAGATAACTGAGATAATGCTACAAAATTAGGATCAAGCTTAAACTCAGAATATATAATATCCTTGCAAGATGTAATATTTCCTGTGGGGTTCAACTCCACAGGTCCTGCTCCGATATCTTTAGTTATATATCCTTTAGCATTCATTCTATCGCCATTAGTTTTTACATCATGTATAAAAGTAAGTGTATATATTTCACCCATAGGTCCCATATAAGATATAATCTTCTTAGCAGGGAGCCCTTGTATAAAAGAATCACTATCATCAGGAAGAGGTTTTAATGCTTTGAAGAGTGTACTCTTTCCTGATCCATTATCACCTTTGATTACGAGCATACTATGGTTACATTTTGTGAAATCTATAGAGATTTTAGACAATCCCATACCATTCATAATGCCACCATAGTTCTCTAATTCGACCATTTTTAATCTCATTACGATCACCTCTTATTAAAAGTTACCCTAACGATAAAAAATAAAATCTCAATTATATATTATAATAGTGAATAAGAAAGTTATTCTTTTTTACTTATAAAAAACAAAAGATATGCTCAGAGGTAACAAGCCTCTGAGCACGTCTTTTTGAGAAAGGAGGTGACTCATAATGAAAATCACCTATGGGTATTTACCCGAATATGGGTATGTTCCCGTGATGGTTGAGGAGATACCCGCTCCCAACCAGAAAAAGAGCACTAATATTTACAAAGTGCTCGACAAGATGATAAAGAAGTCATATAAGCCGTCTAAAACTAGAGACCGCATTGATGACTTTATCAGCTCGCTTTGCAGCGAGTAAAAAACAGGGGCTGGGCAACCAGCCCTTATTTTTTATAATATAGTTAATGCTGGTGTAAGATTATATAATGGTTTGGGTAGTCTATCTGTCCAATCTATCATATATTTAGTATTACACTTCTTACACATCATATAACTGATACAAGACATATTGAGTATTCTATTCAACTCCATCATATCATTATTTTCTATTATACTGGGGTAGTTAATGGCTCTATCTGAATCAGTCATTAGCATTACAGTTTCACCTCCACATGCCTCACAATAGCAAGGCGTATGGATGAATGGACTTATTATCTGCATTGTGCTCACCTTATATATCAGGCATCATTCTATAAAGATTTTGTAAGGTTGTAGGAGCTAAAATACCTGCTTTTTTATAGTTATCCACATATGTTGTAAGGATATCTTCACAGAGCTTCTGAGGAGTCATAGAGGATATAGCAAATTCTATATCATATTCTCCATTTGTTAAGCCTTTGATAGTCTTAAGAATACTAGCCATAATAGTTATTTTATTACTCTTATCATTATCAGGATCTTCATAGATAAATTTATTATGACGATCATTTAAGAATGAGAAGAACCAGTTATCAGCTATCTTATCCAGATCTATCTCAGTTACTCCAAATAATGACATTATATGGAATGCAAGAAGCATAGCTGTAGGATTAAGATATTCAACAATACCGTGCATAGCATTAATATCGATCTTAATATGATCTGTATTCATCTGAACAGTCTCATATTCATTTATGAACTTAGCTACCTGACAACTTCTGTATACATCGAATACTACATCTTCTGTAATGATTCTAAATGCTGCATATAATCCCATAAACATGGATACACTCTTATCATCTGATTTGAGCTGCCACCAGTCTATAGCAATAAGCGGACCATTAGAAGTGTGCACTAATGCAACAAGAGGGAGTGTACCACCTATACGATCTTTATGATAGTCTTCTGTATCGATAAGAGATATATAGGTTTCTGTAGGTTCAAACAGTGTTGTACTGCACATAGCAGATGGAGATACATTAGCATTGAAATATACTGAATAGTATCTAATGACATCCAGAGTGAATGGACGCTGTGAAATCTTTCTCCAACAAGCAGCTGTAAATACAGGATCAGCAGCAGTTTTTATTAGAGAAGCCATAGTGTCTATAAGTTCTTTATAAAAAGCCTTGTGTTCCATATATATTATTCCTTTCCTTTTACAAATGGATTGTCTTCTGCAACAGAATCATCTTCATCATAACTTGTTATTCCTCTCAGAACTCTATTAAGTCTTTTGAAGAGATTTTCATCTGTTACAACTTCGAACTGCATACCTTTCTTTATAACAGGAAATGTCCTATTACATTGTACACAGTAAGCTCTTACAGAATAAAACTCAACATCGTAAGTTACTGGTAATCCATTATCAGATAACAGAGATGAACCAATTTCATTCTCTAAGATATAACACGCCCCACTACATGCAGGACATTGACCTTCACTATAATGAATAAATGGCTTGATACAAGCATCTTCAGCCATCTTAGGATTATAGAATTTAGACATTGATATCGCCTCCTTATATTAATAATAAGTTGAGGTATGGAAAATGGAAGGTCCGAAGACCTTCCTTCTTCTTTACTCTGTAATAAGCTGAATTAAACCTGAACCTTCAAGAGGTAATCCACCATATTCACCTTCATCAGTATGAATGAATGGTCTGATTATTCTTCTAGCAGCCTGAATATCTTCTTCGAGTTTCTCTACCTCATCATTATGAGGCTTACTAAGAAGTACTTCTTCTGCTATAAACAGTTCTTTTCTACCTGTCATCTCTCTAAATTGTGTTAAAGTCTTAGCGAGTTCTTCCTGCCAAGTATTAGGTTCTTCAAACTCTGAGAATGATATAGATTCTCCATATATCCTCTGAAGAGGACACAGAGCTCCACTCATTCCAGGATCAGATGCTGAGGAAGAATCCATATCAACTCTTCCTATATGAGATGGATTAACCATCTTAAACTGCTGAGGTACTGCAGAAGATCCTTTCTCTCCTATACCAGAGATACCTTTGAAAGAATACTTTAGTACACTCACTGCATCGAGATCATTTACGAGATTCTTATAGTTTACCAGCTTACAGTTCGCGATTGCTTGTACAAGATAACCAGGATTTATCTCTATAGCTCGTTTAATGGTCTTTATTTCGGCCCTATTAGCTATGTCTGAGACTCTATGAATTCCCTGAGTTAACTTCATAGCATATAAGCTGGCAAGATACTCTGCATACCTAATTCTTTTGGTTGTCAGATCTGTATTGTCCTTCTTACGAAGTTCTGCAAATTCTGATATCATCCATCTAAGTACACAGTATATATCTGCTTTCTGTTCTTCTGGTAAATGTAAGACATACTTAGTCTGTATATCATATACATTCTCTATAGAGTCAAGTACTGCATACCCCTTCTCAGGAGTAGAATTATTGAACTCCATGCCCAAACTCTTAGCCCAGAATTCTGTAAGATACAAATCTTGATAAGACGTATCTTTCATGATAGCCTTATAGATTGTATATATTATACTCTGAACTACAGTATTATTATCATACAAAAACCTAGGGCAGTTTATCCAGATATTATTCTTCATAAAAGAGTAATAGGTTTCATCCTTCTCTTCCATAGGATAATTGGTTACTGAGATATAACTTAAACCCATAAAGTTTATTGCTCCATAGAAGCCAAACCTAGCAAAGAAGTACTTCATAATCGGAACTGTCTTAGTGAATACATTGATATCATAATATAAGCACTTGACTGTATCTCCATTGAAAGACTTCATAGCCTTCTTGGTATTTCTATAGATATTGATCGGAGTAAAGATTGTCTTCAATACTATCTTATGCTTCTTACTAGATGAAGTAGCATTGTTATAGGTCGAAGCATCTACGATCTGATAGAGTGCAGAATACATATTACCTGCAATCTTGAAGTAATACTTATCTATAACTCTAGGGATCTGGATCAATACTGTTGTATGCTCTGACTGATCCTTTATAGAGATAAAATAGTTCACCTCTAATAAGATTATATCAGAGTCTCTAAGATTGATATAAGAGTATTCATTGTCTTTAGCTCTACGGTTCTTACTATAGAGCTCTTCATACTGATACAAAGTATTATATACTTCAGCATAATCTGAGATTACTCTAAAGCTTTCTACTTTGATCGTGAAGAATTTATCCCTCTGTGCTGAGAGAATAACCTTTTTAAGTTCTTCTACTATATCCATTTCATCTCTATGAAAGAATATGGGATTGAACTTAGGTCTCTTCTCATCATTGAATTTCGCTATTAATTCGTCTTGTACCATGTCAGTCCTCCGTTCTGGACTGATTAGGAAGAACCTTTACATCTGTACCCAACAGATCTACCACTATAGTAGACCCAATAGGATTAGCTACATCAGGTTCTTTATCAGTGATAGTTAATGTTAGTCCAAGGTCTAAGGCATTCGCCATAGTAACAAGCTTAGATAAGGTTATATCTTTAGATGTAAGAATTCTCTTATCATTAGCATAGTTTGTACCAAACCTAGACTCATACTTATCAAGGTCTATATGCTTCAATTCGATAGCTTCTTTAAGACCTTTCATAGCTTGAGAGTCATCTTCAAGCTTCATCGGAACATAAATATTATCAGGTGTAGTTAATACTGCACGCTCCTGGCTTCTAAGAGCATTCTGCTGTGCAATTACACCCTGAATATTAGTCTGGTTCCTAAAATCAATTACTCTAGATGCAGAATAATTGGCCTGATCATCAGGTTCTGTAGGTTCTACAAAATGATAAAACGGCCCATCTTTATACATTCTAGGTCTTGTATCTGCTTTAGATCTTATAGGATACACATAATCTCCCTCGACTATTGCTGTATCCATCTGATCATACATCTCTGGGTTTTTCTGATACTCCTCAAAAGTTATTGCTTCATATGCATGAGTACCAGATATGAACTTGTTGTTTATTGCCATTGGTTAAACCCCCTATTAAAAATAGACCCATCGGTGGAAACCCCACCGATGGGTCTTTTATCATAGGATTAGTCCATATGATTGAAAGGATTTGTTATCTCTATAGGTGTTGTTCTAATAAACGCCTGTACATGGCTTCTAGCTGCAGCCTTAGTATCAGATTCCATCAGAGCTGCATTAGATGCGGCCTGATCATCATCCTTGATAAGCTGCTTCATCTTAGCAGAAGGAGTAATAGAGAATACCTTCTTACCCTTCTCGATAACTGTAACAGCTGTAGCATAATCGCCGATTTCAAGCTCGACTTCCTTATCCTTAGCATTCTCATCGAGCCAGTTAAGCAGAGTCTGAACTGCTATGTTGATCATCGGAATGATTATGAATGTGTTGCTGAGTCTGATATGGAACTCATTCTGGATATAGATTGCCAGAGTTGTCTGGAATGCCATATCAGTATATTCCATAACCTTATCAGTCTCATTGATAATATCGAATTCATCGAAAGACATTACATATACCCAGTTACCAGGCATTCCTTCTTCTGTAGGGTTCTCATAATATACCTTGCCACCGAGCTTGAATGCTCCCTTTTCATCTCTGATTGCAAGTGCTACACTCTCTGTAGTAGACTTGATTCTGGAAAGGAATACTGTCATCGATCCGAAGATCGCATCGAACATAACGTGAAGATCACCTTCACTGATGTCGAAACCTCCATCAGTATACATAGACTGCTTGAGGTTGCTATAAATTGTTGTCTGTTCAATCTTCATAATGATTGATCCTCCTGGTTTTGATATTTAATTCAGGAACTAGACGTTCCTGAATCATTACAATAATATATGGTTATATATAAGTTTAGATCTTCGTAGAGTTTTATTTCAAGTAATCCTCCATATGTGCTCTAAACTCACCTATTGGGACTATTATAGCATTAGGTGGTAACTTAGCAGTCTTAGTGCTAGTAAATCCTAATGCTGGTACTAGAAGTATATCAGTCTCTCTAGTTACAGATCCTTCTGTACAATCATGACCCATCTGTTGTAAATGAGTCATCATATCATGGTCTCTGCAGCCACTAAATCTAATATGCTTTCCTGTAACACTCTGACCTAAAGATACTATTACATTAGGCATCTTACTTATATAGATCAGATCGTCCGCAAACCATTTACGTTCATTTACAATAGTCTGTACACTTATAGGTCCAAGACCTTTAAGATGCATCAGAGCTATTCTTAGATCATCATCATCAAAACTCATAACCTGCTCAAGGCTAAAGTTCTGAAGAACGATTTTCCATGCAGCTTCAGCAAGATTAGTAAATCCAAGAGCTCCAATGATTCTATAATCATAGATACTAGAAGCCTTAAATGCTTTAATCTGCTCTATAATATTAGCGCTAAACTCAGGACCTACACCATGATCTTTGAGATAATCATAATCCATCTCTAAGAATTCTCTCAAGGTATAGATATCTATCTGTTTAACTGTTTCTTCTGCAACACCTTTAAAGTTGATCTTCTTAAGCATTGCAGTCATTCTTGCTATCTTTCTACCCTTACAATTAGGATTAGGACAATAGATAGATTTACCAGAATCAGACTCTACTAGAACATGACCACATTCAGGACAATGGGTTATAAATTCTACTACAGGAGCCTCATTCCTAAGGTTCTCTTCTATGTCTGGTTTAGTGATATAGGTCATGACATCATTTACATATTCTGCCATCAATACATCACCAACTCTAAGACCTAATTCTTTGAATCTCTTATAAGAATGACCAGAGGATTTAGTCTGAACCATTCCATAGAATTCAATAGGAGTATAGTTTATCATAGGAGTTATAGATCCAGTCTGTCCGACTGTATAAGTATATCCTATGAATCGAGTAAGCTTCTTCATAGTATTAAACTTGACAGCAGCAGAATACTGATTTACACTATTCTTTCTACCAAGTTTCTCTCTGATTACAGGGTCTAAGAATGATACTACTACACCATCATACATGATAGGAAGTACTCCTCTTACATACTCTGCTTCATCTACGAATCGCTTTATCATATACATTACTTCTAAGAAGTTTCCAGTGACTACTGTATATCTACAATACTCACCAGAATGATAATACTTGTTCATAAATTCTAACTCTTCAACTCTATTCATACCATGAAGAGATGTAGCTAATGGGACAAGTGTTATATAATCTCTGTACATTCTTGCATTAGAACTACCAAAGATTCCTATGATTGCATTTCTAGCATTCTTATAATCTTTACCTAGCTCTCGTCTCATACGTTCTATATTATCATAAGTTATAACTGCTTCGAACTTCATACCAAACTCATAGTCTGGTAATCTAGGATCTGTAGCATGTTTAAACTTATATCCTTGAAGTATTGGAGTAAGATCCGTGGCTTCATCATTACCAGTATCTCCTCTACTCCTAGCACCTACAACTTCACCATTCAGGATATCTGCTTCTACAGATATACCATCATATTTAAGTTCTAGCACCATACTGAATTCTTTATTAGGATCTAATATCCCAGCCTCTATAACAGGTTGGAAGAAGTCTCTTTCAAGAATCTGTACTTTAGGATCATCGAATACTCCTTGATCTTGTGCTTGATAGTTTGCTACAAACTTGCACTTATTAAGAGTACCGACCAACTCAGGATAATTATGAGCTGTATTTCTAAGTCCTTTACTTAAAAGATCTGTATGGATGAATGGATTAATTGTAAAATCTCTCTTAGTAGGTATAGGCATATTGAATAACCTATCCTCAAAGATAGGATCTACAAACTTTTCATCTGGATGAATGAATGGATTTATAATCTCAGGACCTGTAGATACTATATTACCTACTGTTTCAGTATACTGTACAGGTTCTGCTCCAACTTGGAAGTTGGGATTATATTTCTTATACTTCTCTAATAGAAGATCATATACACCATCTTCTATAGGTAATGGGTCCATATCTGTATTATTATATAAGATATTACAGATATTCAGCAATAGACCCAAGTCATTTACATCTCTAGCATCCAAAGGATCTGGTTTCTGTAATAGATCCATTGCTATGAGATTTAGTTCTGAAGTAGTCTTAAGTTTTAGATCAGATAACTTGAACTCTGGGCTCAGTAAATCTGCTCTAAGTTTCTGTAAGTCTACCATAATACACCTTCTTTCTTCATTAATAGAGATAGAACCGAAGTCCTATCTCTATAATGATATATAACTAGTATTATTTTTTCTCATCCTCTGTAAAGTGTATGAACGGATTCCGTATGAAAGGATGAATAATACCAGAGTGCTCCTTCTTATACAGCTTCTCAAAGTAATCTGGAGCAGCTGTCTCTTCAGGATGCATATGGATAAACGGATGAACCTGATATGCAGGACGTCTATCCTCTATGAAATGAATGAATGGATTCCTTATAAAGGCAGGTTTCTTCTTCTTAGGTTTCTTAATAAATATGAGTCTTAATCCCATAGTCTTAAGATAAGCATTGAGAATCTCAACACTTCTACTTTTAGAATTAGAATCGAGCTTTATATCTATATTGAATGCATCACCAGTAAGAAGCTGTTCAGTAAGTCTTCTTGCATTCGGTGAAGTAGAATATAGCATAAGGTTCTGAGCTATAAACTCAGGCCCTAAGTGGAGCAGATCACCAGTTTCCATTTCTCCCCATCTTACAGGAGTCTTAGTAAACGGTGCTCTATATGATTTATTTGCTTTAGATCTAGAATTCTCATTCTTTATATTAGTAGCAGACAGCGAAGTTACAGAAAACTTCTCTTCTGCATACTGCTTTAATCTATAGATATACTGTCTTCCAGCAACTAAAGGTCTATGAGCTTTGATATACTCAAGTTCTCCACAGCTATTTACTCTCGGAACCATAAGAGTATACTGCTTAGCCCAAGGGAATTCTTCATAAAGCTTTGCTATTATATCTATATCAAGCGAGTTAGAGATAGGATTCATAGATACTCTTATACCTTTATCAGTTATAATAGATCCAAAAAACTCTATCAGATCAGGCTCTTCAAGATTTTCAAGTGTATTTATAATATACTCACACTGTTCAGGATTTACGATCTTAAGGAATCTTTCATAGATATCGATCATTTCTCCTACATCAAGTGTATTAGTATTGAAGAAGTCTACTATACGATTACCTATATGGGTTATAGAAGTCTCTATAAGCTGAGACGGATTTTCTCTGTTAACACAAGTACTAGAGTTGAATATGCATTCTACTCTTTCACCATTGTCTAACATCGGCATATACTCATCTTTTCTTATTCTAGAGACAACACCCTTACCTCCATATCTATTAGAAAGCTTATCACCTTCGCTGAATTCATTTACTTCAAAGACTGTAAGCACTATACAGAGGTTAGAGAAAGGTCTATCGAATGTGAACTGTTCACCATTGAGTATTCTTTTACTTATATTATAGATTCTCTGGAGTTCAATGGTCTTCTTTTTGAGTGGGAAGTTATCAAGAACAGATACTATCTCTCGACAGAATCTTATATTCTCATTATAGTATTCCCTTATCTGTCCATTATAATAGGACTGCTGTAATGCATCAGGATTATTGCAATATACATTTATATCTACAATAGTACCAGAGCTGGTGATCTTTTCATCAGACATCATTATATCCTGTAATCTAGATGCTGTCTGAGTAAAGAGAGATTCATCTTTCTTCTCTTTTCTGAATGCACATACAATACCATCCTTAACATCTTCTCCAATATCAGGGAAAGTTTTATATCCATTAGAAACGTAGTTAGCGAGTTCATTTGTACCCATAACACGTTCTGTCTTCTCGCCATCATCTCCATACAGATTGAGAAGCACATCATTATCATTAATGATAATGCTTATCTCTTTTATTGTAGGAGATGCAAGTTTCTTTGCAGCAGACTCAGAGATTACTATCGGGTCTTCAGTAGTATCTCCAAGTGCCATATATGTGGTTAAGAGATTTATACCATCACAATGACCACCATAAGGGTCATAAGATGTACTCTTCTCTAATATTGTACCAGCAGGTATATAGGTTCCTTCATTATAGGAATCTATACCTTCATTATTCATCATATATCCGAATGCTTCTGTAGTATGGACATATGAAACTCTTTCTAACAGAGACAGTTCACCAGTCTCTGTATTTTCAAGTATAGTAAAGTAATGAAGTCCTGGATGCTTGCTAAACTTCTGGATCTTCTTTACAACTCTATACTCTGCATCTGTTACTTTATATGAAGATGAATACTTAGCAAACTCATCCTCATATCCTGTACATACCAGTGGAACCTCACCATGAATGAGATTCAAATGCTGATTCAAGTGCTGCAAACA